>Ga0164242_10002286_pt1 | contig 22252 bp, 23 predicted proteins | sample OricomgcompostMG_FD_108783 | JGI IMG/M metagenome (GOLD analysis project Ga0164242, IMG submission 108783) | Miracle-Growth compost microbial communities from Emeryville, California, USA - Original compost - Miracle growth compost (MG) ... | reverse complement strand
CGTGCTGGGCCGAATACCGGTTCGGCAATGTGCAGGGCGAATCCCACGTGCTGATGGTCAATCTCGGCACCGGGATCGGTGGCGCGATCCTCACCGACGGACGGATCCAGCGTGGCCGGTTCGGCATCGCCGGGGAGTTCGGACACATGCAGGTGGTGCCGGACGGACACCGGTGCGAGTGCGGCAACAGGGGTTGCTGGGAGCAGTACGCCAGCGGCAACGCACTGGTCCGCGAGGCCCGGTCCTTGATCCTGGCCGGCTCACCACTGGCGCACGACCTGGCGGACGCGGTCGGCGGAGACCCGCTCGGGCTGACCGGGCCGATGATCACCCAGGCCGCGCGCGCCGGTGACCCCACCGCCGCGGAACTGCTCGGCGAGATCGGCACCTGGCTGGGCACCGGCCTGGCGAACCTGGCCAATGCGTTCGACCCGGGTGCCTTCGTCATCGGTGGCGGCGTCAGCGCGGCCGGCCGGCTGCTGCTCGATCCCGCGCGGGACTCCTTCCGCCGCAACCTCGCCGGGCGCGGTTACCGTCCGGAGGCCAGGATCGTGCACGCCGCACTCGGCAACGAGGCGGGTTTCATCGGTGCGGCCGACCTGGCACGCACCGCGATCGCCGGATCGGAGCAGCGATGACGGGAGTGTCCGAGGAGCACCGCATCCGCGTGGCGTCATACAACGTGCGCGGGCTGAAGGACGATCGGGCGGCTCTGGCGCAGGTCATCAGGACCATCGCACCGGACGTGCTGCTGCTGCAGGAGGTGCCGCGTCACCCGGTGTCCGGTCACCGGATCGCGGGCTTCGCCGACGAGATCGGACTCACCTGGTTCGGCGGCAAGCGCTACCGGATGAGCACCACGTTGATGACGAACCTGCGCCTGGACGTGCTCGAGGCACGGCACGGTCGGCTCCCGGTGCACCGCTTCGACGAACCCCGCGGCTTCGGTATGGCGACTGTGCGGCTGCCGGGTCACCGGCCGATCGTCGCCTGCAGCGTGCATCTGTCCCTGCGCACCGCCGACCGCCTGCCCGAGGTCACCACGGTGCTCGGCGCCGCGGACGCCCGGCTGCCGATGGTGGCCGGTGGCGACCTCAACGAGCAACCGTCCGGACGCGCCTGGCGGCACCTGGCAGCGGCGCTGCCCGAGGTCTCGGCGGCGGCACCCACCTTCTCGGCGCAGGAGCCGCACAAGCAGATCGACGGGATCTTCGCCACCGGGACGCTGCGCGGCGTCGTACCCGACCTGGCCCTGGACCCGCATCTGCTCGCCGCTGCGACCGACCACCTGCCGGTCGTCGTCGACCTCGACGTGAGTGCGTTGGCGGACCCGGGAAACGGGGAGTCGGCGTGACTTACAGGACCGCGCCGTCGTCGTCGGGGTCGTCGTCGCGGTTCTTCGGTGAGCGCAGGATCAGCTGCAGAACGCCCGCGACGAACAACGCGCACGCCAGCACCCACCACAGGGACGGTGCGTAGCGGTCGAAGAAGAACAGGTAGAGCAACCACAGCGGCCCGCCGACCAGGGCGCCGAGCATCGTCCAGAAGCCGATGTCCTCCTCGCCGCTGGGAAGCGGTCGGGGCGGGGCGGGGACGAAGGTGTCCTCCTCGTCGTCCAACAACGACTCCGAGCCGCTCGGCGGCATCCGCCACTGCGTCGGCAGGTCGGCCAGCGACGCCGGGGCCGCCACACCCAGCTGATCGGAGCCGTCGTGGTCGTCCGCCGGCTGCTCGTCCTGCTCGTCCTCGACGGTCGGATCGACGGGGTCCCAGGCGTCTTCGTCCGGCCCGAACTGCGCGATGATCTGCGCAAACCGACGGTCGATGTCGGTCTGGTTCTCCGGCTCCTCCCGACCCTCGAGGCCCATCAGGGAACAGCCGTCACGCGCTGGATGAACTGCACTGTTTCATCCTCGATCAGCCGAGCATCGTTGTCGAGGGTCGCGACGTGATAGCTGTCGTGCAGCAGGATCTCGGTCTTGTCGGTGCTGGAGACGCGGGCCATCAGCAGTGCCGAGCACGCCGGCGGCACCACGTGGTCGTGGGGGGAGTGCAGCAGCAACAGCGGCTGGGTGATCTGCGGCAGATCGCGCGTCACCTGCTCCCACATCCGGCGCTGCGACTGCAGTGCACGCAGCGGCGTGCGTTCGTACGCCAGCTCGGAGACGCCCGGCTTCTTGATGTCGCCGGCGATGGAGGCGATGGAGGGCACGATGTGCTGCAGCACCGGCAGCGCCTTCAGCCGGATGTCCCGCATCACGAAGGCGGGATTGATCAGCACCAGACCGTTGATGCCGTGCGGGTGCTGTTGCGCCGCGAGCGTGGCGAGCGTGCCACCCATCGACATGCCGACCGCGATGATCCGGTCGCAGCGCCCGGCGAGCTCGGTGTAGGCGTCGTCGATCGCCGACCACCAGTCGGTCCACCGAGTGCGGTTGAGGTCCTTCCAGTGGGTGCCGTGACCGGGCAGACGGGGCAGCCGGACGGTGAAACCTTCGGCGGCACATCGCTTCGCGAGGGGCAGCATGCTCTGCGGTGAACCGGTGAATCCGTGGCACACGAGCACGCCGGTGCGCGTCCCGTCGTGGGCGAACGGTTCGGCTCCCGGCAGCACGTTCATCGTTGTTCCTTCGTGCGGGTCGCGGCGTGGTCGACTTCATCCTTTCACCTCCGCGGCGGATGCGGGACCTCTGCCGTATCCTGCACGGACCAGTGCGAAGGAGACGTGGTGTTCTATTGGTTGCTCAAGTGGGTGCTCCTCGGCCCGCTGCTCAAGGGCGTCTTCCGGCCGACGGTCGAAGGAGCCCACAACGTCCCGGAGCACGGACCCGCGATCCTGGCCAGCAACCACCTGTCGATCGCCGACTGGCTCTTCATGCCGCTGGTCATTCCGCGTCGCGTGACGTTCGTGGCCAAGGCCGAGTACTTCAACACACCCGGCCTGAAGGGGCGGCTGCAGAAGGCGTTCTTCTCCGGCGCGGGGCAGGTCCCGATCGACCGGTCCAGCGGCACCGCCGCCGCCGGCGCGCTGGAGACCGGCCTGCGGATCCTGCGCCGCGGTGAACTCTTCGGCATCTACCCCGAGGGCACCCGATCGCCGGACGGGCGGCTCTACAAGGGCAAGACCGGCATCGCGCGCATCGCGCTGGAGTCGGGAGCCCCGGTGATCCCGGTGGGTGTCATCGGCACCGACGTGATCGCCCCCCAGGGCAAGCTCTTCGGCCGCATCATCCGCCCGCACGTGCGCTTCGGGGAGCCGATCGACTTCGCACGCTACGAGGGCATGCAGGACGACCGCTTCGTGCTGCGCTCGATCACCGACGAGGTCATGTACGAGATCATGCTGCTCAGCGGTCAGGAGTACGTCGACGTCTACGGTGCGTCGGTGAAGAAGGGGCTGACCCAGAAGGCCAAGGAGATCGGCGGTGGCGCGGCGGCGCTCGCGACCCAGGCCAAGGACCGGCTGCAGCATCACAAGGACGGCGCGGGGGATCAGGACCGGCCAGCCACCGGGTCGCCGGAGGCGCCGGCGGCGGCGGACGACGCCGATCCCGAGGACGCCGCAGCGGACGGCGTCCAGTCCCAGTAGGCAATACCGCTGCCGGCGCACTCCCGCCGCGCCGTACCCTTGTCGGGTGAGCACGACGACCTCTGACCCGTCCGCCATGCCCCGACTGCTGACCGAACAGGTCGAGTGGGCACAGCTGCCTGCGCTGCAGCAGCCGCAGTGGCCGGACGCCGAGGCGGTCCACCGGGTGCGTGGCGAGTTGGCGGCAGCACCGCCGCTGGTGTTCGCCGGCGAGTGCGACGTGCTGCGCGCGCGGCTGGCGGCAGCGGCGCTCGGAGATGCCTTCGTGCTGCAGGGTGGTGACTGCGCCGAGCGTTTCTCCGAGGCGACGGCGGACAACATCCGCGATCGGGTCAAGACCATCTTGCAGATGGCGGCGGTGCTCACCTACGGCGCGAGCACGCCCGTGGTGAAGATCGGCCGGCTCGCCGGCCAGTACGCCAAGCCGCGCAGCAAGGACACCGAGACCCGTGGTGACGTCACGCTTCCGGCGTTCCGCGGCGACATCATCAACGATTTCGAGTTCGACGCCGACGCCCGCACGCCCGACCCGCAGCGGCTGCTGCGCGCCTACCACACGGCGTCCTCGACGCTGAACCTCGTACGTGCTTTCACCACAGGCGGTTTCGCCGATCTGCGGCACGTGCACGAGTGGAACCGCGGTTTCATCGCCAACACCGCGTACTCACGCTACGAATCCATCGCCCGCGAGATCGACCGCGCGATGAAGTTCATGCTCGCCTGCGGCGTCGACTTCGGCTCGACCCCGCTGTCCGGTGTCGAGTTCTTCGCCAGCCACGAGGCGTTGCTGCTGGACTACGAGCAGCCGCTGACCCGCATCGACTCGCGCACCGGCAACCCCTACGCGGTGTCCGGCCACTTCGTCTGGGTGGGGGAGCGGACGCGTCAGCTGGATCATGCGCACGTCGACTTCGCCGCGCGCATCCACAACCCCATCGGCGTCAAACTCGGCCCGACCGCCGACCCGGACGAGGTCGCGGCACTGATCGAGCGGCTGGACCCCGAGCGCGAGCCGGGCCGCCTGACGTTCATCACCCGCATGGGTGCCGGCAACGTCCGGGACGCGTTGCCGGCGATCGTCCGCCGCGTCACCCAGACCGGTGCGAAGGTCGTGTGGATCTGCGACCCGATGCACGGCAACACCTTCGAGTCCTCGACCGGCTACAAGACCCGCGAGTTCGACGACATCATCGAGGAGGTGCGCGGCTTCTTCGAGGTGCACCGTGACCTGGGCACCGTCCCCGGCGGCTTGCACGTCGAGCTGACCGGCAACGACGTCACCGAATGCCTCGGCGGCAGCGAGAAGATCCTGGACGCCGACCTCGAGAAGCGGTACGAGACGGCGTGCGACCCGCGGCTGAACCACCAGCAGAGCCTCGAGCTTGCCTTCCTCGTCGCCGAGATGCTTGCCAAGCGCTGACGTCCGCCACCTCACGGACTTGCTTCCTTCCCGCTTCCCACATTTCGTGAGTGACGGCTCCCTCGCCGAGTGACGGTGCAATCGGGCCGTCACTCGATCAGGTGGCCGTCACTCGGTGCTGGTCTTCGGTTGACCTCAAGTCGGCTTGAGCTTGCAGGCTGGGTCGATGGACATCTCGTCGGCAACGTTGCGCGTGGAGTTCTTTCCGGCCGACCTCGATGTGTCGATCGCGTTCTACGAGCGACTGGGATTCGCGTTGGTCGTCCGGAAGGCAACCGACCCGCCATACGCCTCGATGCGGTTCGGCCACGTGCGTCTCGGACTGTGCCGCGCGCCGGCGGTCGACCCGGCGCTGCGCGCTGTGCCTCGAGGGGCCGAGATCGTTGTCGAGGTGGACGACATCGACAAGCTGTATGACGACGTCCGCCGCTCGGGGATCGAGCGATTGGAGTCGTTGAGCACCAGAGCGTGGGGCTTGCGGGATTTCCGTCTCACCGATCCGGACGGCTACTACCTGCGTTTCACCGAGCGCGGCGAGTGACGGTCTGTTGTGTGGCTGACGGTGAGATGACGCCGTCAATCGGCGAGGCAGCCGTCATTGACCGTCGGTGGGTGCGCGATCGGCTCGGCGGGGCGGATGCGGACGACGTCGCTGGTGGTCGGGCGACGTCGCTGTGGTCGTCAGACGACGTCGATGGTGATGGTGCTGCCCTTGGGCGCCTGCGCGAACGGCTTGACCGACTGGCCCTGCACCTGGAAGAGCACCGGCACCAGGAGCGGGTAGCTGGTCTTGACCTGGAAACCGAGTGACTCCAGTTTGTCCTTGGCCGCCCCGGAGGACATCCCGATCACCTTGGGGACGGTGACCATCACCGGACCCTTGGACACGACCAGCTGCACCCGGTCGCCCTTGTGTCCGGTGCCGTCGGACGGGTCCTGGCTGATGACGTCTCCGGCGGGGACCGTGTCGCTGTTCTGCTCGGCGCCGAAGGTCACGGTGAAACCGGCGTCCACCAGCTGCTGCTTCGCGTCGTCCTTGGCCTGCCCGGTGACGTCGGGTATGTCGATCGGCTGCTTGCCCTTGCTGACCACCAGATCGATCGGGGTGCCGCGCTTCTGGGCCGTGCCGCCGGCGGGGTCGGCCGAGACGACCTTGCCCGCGGGCACCTGCTCGTCATACGCCGTGGTGACGGTGCCCACGCGCAGGTGGGCGCGGCCGATCGCCGCGCGAGCCGCCTGCTGCGACTTGTGCACCAAGGACGGCACCGTGAAGCGCTCAGGGCCCTTGGAGACGGTCAACGTGACCGTGGAGTTCTTGCGAGCGTCGACCCCGGACCGGGGGGTGCTGGACACGACGACACCCTTGGCGACCTTCTCGGAGAAGATCTGGCGGACCTTCGCGTGCAGGCCCGCATGCTGTATGGCGCTGACCGCACGACCCTGGGCGACGCCCGCCACGGTCGGCACGGCGACCCGGCCCAGCGGTCCGGCCGTCAGCGCCCAGCCACCGACCCCGCCGACGACGACCAGGAGCGCGACGAGCACGCCGGCGATCCACGGCCACCTGCGTCGTCGCCGGTGCGCCACCGGCGCCACCCGGTCCCGGTCGAAATGCTGGGTGCGGCTCTCGGCGAGCGGACCGGTGTCGTGCGACCGGGATCGCGCGGCCGACTCTGTGGGCGGCACCTGCCCCAGCACCTCGTTGCTCAGCCGGTTGCGGGTGGCGATCAGCTCCCGCAGCAGCTCCCCGGCATCGGCCGGTCGGTCATCGGGATTCTTGGCGGTCGCGCGCAGCACCAGCTCGTCCACCTCGGTCGGCACCGACGGAACGGCGTCGGACGGGCGCGGCATGCTGCCGTGCACGTGCTGGTAGGCCACGTTGATGGGGGAGTCACCGGGGAAGGCCTTCTCGCCGGTCAGCATCTCGAAGAGCAGCAGACCGGCCGAGTAGACGTCGCTGCGCTCGTCGGCGTGGCCGTGCTCGACCTGCTCGGGCGAGAGGTAGGCGGCGGTCCCGAGCAGCACCTCGCTGTCACCGGTGACGGTGTCGGTGGTGACCGCCCGGGCGAGCCCGAAGTCGGCGACCTTGACCGCGTGCGGACCGATCAGGACATTCTCGGGTTTCACGTCGCGGTGGACCAACCCGGCCCGGTGGGCGGCGTCCAGCGCGCGCAGGATGCCCTCGCCGATCTCGAGCGCCTGCCCGATCGGCAGCGGGGCGTCGTGCCGGATCAGCTGCCGCAGCGTCTGACCGCGCACCAGTTCCATCGCCAGGAACACGAAGTCCTCGTCAGCGCCCTGGTCGGTCACGGCGACGACGTTGGGGTGCGTCAGCCGCGCCGCGGACCGCGCCTCCCGGCGGAACCGCCGCACGAAGTTGTCGTCCCGGGCGAGGTCGGGACGCATGATCTTCAGCGCGACCTCGCGGTCGAGTCGTTCGTCGAGGGCGACATACACCGAACCCATGCCGCCGTCCGCGAGGTGCTCGCGGATGACGTATCGCTTGTCGATCGTGCGACCGACAAGCGATGGTGCGGATACTGACACGCTCAAAGTCTACGAACCTCGTGCTTCGGCGCCGGTCACGGCGCGCCTGGACGACCCTGTTGCGTTAGAGACGGTTCATCAGGGCCCGCACGTTCCGTATGTATTGGCGGGTGTCGGGGTAGGGCCCGAACTCGCGCATCGCGCCCAGGCCCTGGTAGTAGCCGCCGATGGCCTGATCGAGGTCGCGGGCGTTGCTGGTGAGATAGCGCAGGATCGCCACCCCGGCGGTCACGTTGTCGTGCGCGTCCAGCAGGTTGAGCTTGCGGCCGACCATCGTCGAGGCCCATTGCCCGGACTGCGGCATCACCTGCATCGCGCCGATGGCGTTGACCGGTGAGACCGCGCGCTGGTTCCAGCCGGACTCCTGCCAGCCGATGCCCAGCGCGAGCTTGGGGTTCACCCCGTAGCGCCGCGCCGTGCGCTCGATGATCTTCTTGGTCTGGGTGCGTGTGGGCACCTTGCGTGCCGCCAGCGCGGAGCGGGTCCGCTCGACCTTGGTCCGGGGCTTGTGTGCCGTGGGCGCGTGCTTCTTGTGGTGCCGCGACGCGGCCGGCTTCTTGTGGTGTGCGGCGGGGGCGGTCTTCTTGTGGTGCGCGGCCGCCTTCTTGTGGGTGGCCGGGTGCGGCTGGGCCTTGCGCCGGTGCGCCGGCGTGCGCTCGGCGTTGCGACTGGTCTTGCGCGGTGCGCTCCGGTGCTGCGGATGGGTCGTCGGGTGGGGGATGCGGAGCGTCGAGCCACGCAGGATCAGGTTGGGATTGCCGATGTGGTTGGCCTTGATCAGTGCCGCGAGGGACACTCCGTGCCGGGCCGCGATCCTGGTCAGGTTGTCGCCGGGGCGCACGTGGTATGCCGCGCTGGTGCGCGCGGGCTTCTTGGCCACCCGCGTGCTGCGGCGGGGGTGCAGCTTCGGTGACTTCGACTTCTTCGGGTGCGCGGCGTGCTTGGCGGCCTTCTTCTTGGCGGCGTGGTGGTGGGCCTTGGCGTGGATGGCGTGCGCGGTGACGAGCGGCGCGCCGGTCGTGAGCGGGGCCATGGGGTCTCCTTCGCCATCCGGCACGCGACACGCGACGCGTGTGTGCCGGGTGTGGCTGCTGGGGCAGGTGTGACGCCTGGCCAAACTAGCGGTTGACCGCCTCGGGGTGGCCGACCCACCGGTTGCGGGCGTGTCGTGCACGGTCCCGGTCACGCGCCGGCGGCCGCGGCCCGGCCCGTAGACTCGCCCCCGTGACTGATGCGGCGTGTGAGCTGGAGACCCTGGTCGGCGAGTGGCTGTCGATCCCCGAGCTGGGCGAGGCGCTCGGCCTGACCCAGCGCCAGGCGCGCCGGCTGGTCGACGACAGGGTGCTGCTGGCGCACCGCGTCGGGCCCAACAAGGCGCTGTGCGTCCCGGCGGCGTTCGTCGAGGAGGATCACCTGCTCACCGGCATCGAGGGCACGATCACCGTCCTGCTCGACGCCCGGCTGTCGCAGGCGGAAGCGCTGGAGTGGCTGTTCACCGCCGACCCCACGCTGCCGATCGAGGGCTCGCCGATCACGATGCTGCAGGCGCACCGCAAGGCGGAGGTCCGCAAGCGCGCGTCCGAGCTGGCGTTCTGAGTCCGTGCGCCACCTGGCGTATGCCGCAGCGCTCGTGGCCTGCCTGGCCGTGACGGTGCCGCTGGTGCCCGCCTTCCGGCTGCACCGGGTGCGGCGGATCCGCCGGGTGGCGGCCGCAATCGGTTGTGCCGCAGCGCCTTTCGTTGTCTGGGACGTGCTCGCGACCCGAGCCGGCCAGTGGCACTTCGACGCCGCTCAGGTCCTCGGGGTGCGGTTGTTGGACCTGCCACTGGAGGAATGGGCCTTCTTCGTCGTCATCCCGTTCGCTGCGATCGCCTGTTTCGAGGCGGTCGGAGCGCTGCTCGGGCGGCATCGGTGATGAGCTACACCGCGCTGTCGGCGCTCGCGGTGGTCGTGGTGCTGCTGCTCGACCTGGTCGTCGTGCGCACCCGCATCGTGCTGACGCGGCAATGGTGGATCTGCTACGCCATCTGCTTCCTCGGGCAGCTCGCGGTGAACGGTTGGCTGACCGGGCGCCGCATCGTGACCTATGCCGACGCGGCGATCCTCGGCACCGGTCACGAGCAGTTCCTGGGCGACTGGCGGGTCTGCTACGCGCCCATCGAGGACATCGGCTTCGGCTTCGCGTTGGTCCTGCTCACCATCGTGTCCTGGCGGTGCTGGAACGCACGGTGTGCGGCGACACCGAACGGCTGACGAGCAGCGCCCGGCGGCCGGTGGGCACGACGGTGCGTCCGCGGCACACCTCGAAGCCGGCCCGTTCGATCGCGTCCAGGATGGCGGAGTAGAGGCCGAACGCCGCACGCAGGCACGGCCGGACGACCGCGTCGACCCTGGCCAGGCCGGGCGCCGCGGCGTCATACAGACCGCGGGCGCGGGTCGTCTCGAGGGCGACCAGGCGCCGGAGCGCGGTGGTGCTCGTGCCGGTGGCGACACAGTTGCCCAGCTCGTCGACGGTCAGGTCGCACGCCCGGAAATCCTCCAGCGGCAAGTAGATCCGCCCGCGCTGCCAGTCCTCGGCAACGTCCCGGATGAAGTTGGTCAACTGGAACGCCTCGCCCAGCGCGGCCGCGAACGGCAGACTCGACGCGTCGCCACCGAGGATCGGCGCCGTCATCTTCCCGATCGCTGCGGCGCTGCCGCGCATGTAGTCGCGCAGGTCGTCCCACCGCTCGTAGCGGGACGTGGTCAGGTCACGTCGCATGGATGCGAAGAAGTCTTCGAAAAGCGCTGCGGGTATGTCGAACTCGTGCACCGTGTGGCGCAGCGCCACCAACACCGGGTCGGCGGGGAGCGCCGTGTCCGCGACCGCGGCCGACACCTGCCTCTCCCACTGGCGCAGGCTGCTCGCCGGGTCGGTCCCGATGCGTGGGTGGTCCACGAGATCGTCGCTGCGGCGTGCGACGGCATACAGGGCCCACACGTGCGGACGACGGCCGGGCGGCAACAGGCTGGTCGCCCGGTAGAAGGACCTGCCGTGCCTGGCGTTGATCACCCGGCACGCGCGGTAGGCCGCCCGCAAACGGGCCGCGCGGTCGCGCGGGATCACGACGAGCGTGCCGTGGAGATGCCGATCAGATCGGCCAGCGCCGCCCGTCCGTGGTCGGTCAGGTCGGCGTCGTCCAGCGCGCGGCGTGCCGCGTCGGCCCGTGCGGTGATCAGCTTCTCGGTCTGGTCGACCGCACCCGACCGGACGCACTGCTCGCGCAGCCACGCCAGGTCGTCGACGCTGAGCTCGGGGGTGCCGAACACCTCCTGGAAGTGCCCGAGGTCAGCGCGATCCATCCCTTCCAGCGTGAACGCGATCAGGACCGTGCGCTTGCCCTCGCGCAGGTCGTCCCCGGCGGGCTTGCCGGTGCGCTCGGGGTCGCCGAAGACGCCGAGCAGGTCGTCGCGCAACTGGAACGCCTCGCCCAGCGCGAGACCGTAGTCGGACAGTGCGGCCAGGGTCGCCTCGCCGGCGCCCGCGCAGGACGCTCCGATCAGCAAGGGGTGCTCGACGGTGTACTTCGCACTCTTGTAGCGGATGACGCGCCGGGCGCGAGCGACGCGTTCCTCGGTCGGCAGGTCGTCCCAGGTCTGGCCCGCCTCGACGACGTCGAGATACTGCCCGCCCATGAGCTGGGTGCGCATGGTGTCCAGCACCCGGCGGCCGCGCGCGAGTTCGAGCGCCGGCAACCCACTCGTGGAGTAGATCTCGTCGGTCCAGTTGAGGCACAGATCGCCGGCGAGGATCGCGCCGGCCACCCCGAAGCGGTCGGGGTCACCGGTCAGACGGCGTTCGCGATGGATCTGCGCCAGCCGGCGGTGCGCGGCCGGCATACCCCGGCGCACGTCGGAGTCGTCCATCACGTCGTCGTGCAGCAGCGCCGCCGCCTGGAAGATCTCCAGCGACATCGCAGCGCGCACCAGGGCGTCCGAGTCGGCGCCGCCCGCCGCGCGATAGCCCCAGTAGAAGAAGCCGGCGCGCAGCCGCTTGCCGCCCGTGAGCAGCGCGAAGACGGCATCGAGCAGGTCGGTCATCTCCGGGCCGAGTGGGGCGAGGATCTGCTCCTGGGTGCGACGCTCGTGGTCCAGCGCGTGCTGGATCCGCGAGCGCAGGTCCTCGAGGTCCGCGGTGGGCACGACTGTTGTCCCTTCCAGTGGTGTGCGCGCAGGCGCTGTCGGGTGTACCGGATGGTGATCGCCACGAGCGTAGTCGGCACACCCGTCCGTAAGCTGAGTGGTATGACGACGCGCCCCATCCCGGAGCTGCTGGCGGAGGAAGGGCCATCCTTCAGCTTCGAGTTCATGCCGCCGCGGACCGAGCGTGCCGAGGCGGTGCTCTGGAACTCCGTGCGGCGCCTGGAGCAGTTGCACCCGACGTTCGTCTCGGTCACGTACGGCGCCGGCGGCTCGACGCGCGACCGCACGGTGCGGATCACCGGCCGGATCGAGCAGGAGACCACGCTGCGCACGATGGCGCACCTGACGTGCGTCGGCTCCTCGGTGGAGGAGCTGCGTCGGGTGGTGGGGGAGTATGCCGCCGTCGGCATCCGCAACGTCCTGGCACTGCGCGGTGACCCGCCCGGGGGCCCCGCCGCCGCGTGGGAGGCGCACCCGGAAGGGCTGGACCACGCGGACAAGCTGGTGCGGCTCGTGCGGACGCTCGGTGACTTCACGGTCGGCGTTGCGGCGTTCCCCGACAAACACCCCGAGTCGGCGTCCCTGGAGCAGGACGCGGACAACCTGGTGCGCAAGGCGGACGCCGGCGCCGCCTTCGCCATCACCCAGATGATCACCGACGTCGACGCCTACCTGAGATTGCGCGATCTGCTGGACGGCCGCGGCTGCGCCATGCCGGTCATCCCCGGCCTGCTGCCCGTCACGGCGCCGGGGCAGCTGCAGCGCCTCACCGAGCTCAACGGTCAGCCGCTGGCGGCCGATGTCGTCGCGCGCATCGCCGCTGCAGGTGACGACCCCGAGGCCGTGCGCCGCGAGGGCATCGCGATCTGCACCGAGCATGCGCAGCGGCTGCTGCGGGAGGGGGCGCCGGGGCTGCATTTCATGACGATGAACAAGTCGACGGCGACCCTGGAGGTCTTCGCCAACCTGCGTCAGGTCAGCCTGGTCTGACCGGGGGCCGGTGTCGGTCCGCGCCGGTAACCTCGAGGCACACATCGAACAAGGGTTCGATGTCAGGTGTCGAGGAGGACCGCATGTCAGCTCATCCCATCTCACCCGCGCCGATCGCGGCCACGGTGCTCGACCTGGTCGAGCGCACCCGCATCGGGCTGCTCCAGGCGTGCCACGCCGAGACCGCCGAGGAGCGCTACCGGCTGGCGCATCTCGCGGCGCTGCGCGCTGCCGCCGCGGTGCTGGCCACCGATGCGCGGCGCAGTGCCCGCTCCGGGCCGCGCAACGTGTGGGCCGTGCTCCCGGCCGTCGCGCCGGAGTTCGCCGAGTGGGCCGAGTTCTTCGCCGGCACCGCGAGGCGGCGGGGGCGGGTGGAGAGCGGATCGGTGCTGTTGTCGACCCGCGAGGCCGACGACCTGGTCCGGCAGGTCGAGGTCTTCCTGGAGCTGGTCCTCGCGCACCTCGGCCTGCCGATGGGTGAGTCGTTCACCGCCTGCGTCACCCCGACGAACCCGGGATGATCGGGTCCTGCCATTCGCCACCATGCGCGGACGCAGCCGTTTAAGCTGCTGACGCACAACACGGATCCGGCCGGGGACTGGCGACGTCCCAGGATCGGTGCCCCGGTCACGACGGTTGTTTGGGCCGTCGAGGCGGTGGGTACCTACCGCCACGTATCGTGGCGAACTATCCTGGTACTGAGATCAGTCGGCGGTCAGCTGGCGGACCGGTCGCCGCGTGGTGGCGGCCGACGGACATGGGAGGTCAACGTGCCGCTTTCGGAGCACGAGCAGCGCCTACTCGACCAAATGGAGCAGGCGCTCAAGGTGGAGGATCCCAAGTTTGCGTCGCACATGGTCGCCCATCCGGGTCGAAACCGGCTGCGGCGTCGCATCGTGGTCGGTGCGTGCGGCCTCGTCGTCGGCCTGGGGCTGGTGATCGTCGGCATGACCATCACCCAGATCTGGTTGGGCGTCGTGGGGTTCGTGGTGATGGTCGCCGGCGCGGCCTACGCCTTCAAGCCGGCGCATCTGCGCGACTTCGGCACGGTTCAGGAGGACGGGTCGGTCAGCGCTGCACGCCCCAAGCGTCAGTCGCGCAACAACGGCAGCTTCATGCAACGTCTCGAGGAACGCTGGGACCGCCGCCGCGGCCAGGGCTGGTAGGTCCGCGGCTCAGCTGAGCACGACCCCCACCACCCAGATCCACGACACCAGCACGGCCGCCGCCAGTTCGATGCCGATGCTGGTCAGCACCGCCTGCACCGCCGCCTTGGTCGAGGCCCACGCCCGGGTCGTGTCCCGTAGCCGCGCCTGCTCGGCCGCGAAGACCCCGACCGGGAAACCCACGAAGAGTCCGACATACGGGATCACGAAGAAGCCGATCGCCGCACCGACGAGCCCGCAGAGTTTGGCCACACCCGGCACCCCGGCCTGCTTGAGGCGCCGGTTCGGGACGAGGAACTGCACCACCCAGCCGATCGCGCCGACCAGCACGCAGCACCCGAAGATCGTCCACGACAGCGTGCTGTCGACATGCCAGGCCCACAGCAGGACCCCGGCCAGGCACAGCAGGAGACCCGGCAGCACCGGGATGATCAGTCCGAGGATGCCGGCGACGATCATCAGGCCGGCCAGCACGGTCACAGCGTCCACGGAGGCAACCTAGCCCAGCGGTGACCCGCCGGCGCGCAAGCGCGCAACGACGCGAAGGGGCGGCGCACCACAGCGGTGCGCCGCCCCTTCGCGGGCCGGTCGGGCTTTCCTACGCTCAGACTTCGATCGTCGGCTCGCTGTGCAGGCGATCGGTCTCGTCGATCACTTCTTCGGCGATCTCGCGCAGCTTGTCCAGGTGCTCGCGACCGTGGTGGGCGCAGAAGAGCAGATCCTGGCCGGAGCCGAGACGAGCGCGGATGAATGCCTGGGCGCCACAGCGGTCGCAGCGATCGGATGCGGTCAGGGTTTGAGCAACTGCAGTAGTCACGATCTTCATCCTCTCGTTGCGGGTCTTCCCGGTGTCCCCCGGGAATTCCGTCCTCGAAGTAGTCAACAGTCAATCACGCGAACGGATTCCCGGCGAAACAAATCCCCCGGCGTGTGGCGTGCTTCACAATCTTGTGACCTTGGGACGGCCCGGTGCCTGCCCGCGTTCCTCGAGTGCGAGATATCGCTCGGCGCTGCGCGCCGCCGGATGTATGCCGATCGCGGCGGCGACCACGACCGCGGCGATGACCACCCAGCCCGGCGGCCCCCAGTCCATCGCGAGGAACGTGTACGCAGCGGGCGCCCAGACCGTCCCCAAGGTGTAGCCCAGTTGGGCGACGCCTTGATATTCGCCGCGTCGCCGCGGATCGGACAGCTCCGCCTGCAGCCCCCACTGCCCTGCCGACTGGAACAGCTCGGTGCCGGTGACGGTCACGTGACCCAGCCAGACCAGCGCGATGGTGAGCCACCCGGCGGTGTCGTGGGTGACGGCGACGATCGCGCAGGACAGCACGAAGCACAGTGCGCCGCGTCGCTCCGCACGCAGTGCGGTGCGCGGGTCGTCGACCCCGCGTGCGGCGAAGACCTGCAGGAACACCGCCATGACGGTGTTGGTGCCGAACAGCCACGCCAACAGCACGCGCGGCGCATCGGTCCGCTCGACGAGCCACAGCGGGATGACGGTGTTGAGCAGGACGTTGTGGGTCGCGAGGACGCCGTCGCAGATGCTGGTCAGCAGGAAGCCGCGGTTGCGCAGGGCGCTGCGCCGCTTGCCGGTGCCCGCCGGGGCGGCGTCACCGGTCGCGGGGGCGGCGTGCGGCGCGATACGCGGCAACCGGGTCACCCACGCGGTGTTGGCCAGCAGCACGGCCGCGGTCAGCAGCGGGACAGCACGCACCAGGGTGTCGTCGTCGGCGGCCAGCGCGAGCCCGCTGGCCAGCGCCCCGAGGGTGTAGCCGACGTTGCGGGCCGCTCGCATGTACGCCAGGGAGCGGACTCGCTCCTCGCGGGGGAAGACGTCGAACCGGTAGGCGTTGCGACCGGCGCGCATCCAGGTCTGGACGAGCTCCAGGGCGACGGTGACGGCGACATACCCCGCGAAGTTGCCGATGAGCAGCCACGCGGCGAAGAGCAGGGCCTCGCAGAACGCCCCGATGATCCAGCTGCGGCGGGTGCCGACCAGGTCGGCGAACTTGCCGAGCGGCACGGCGACCAGGAAGGTGCACACTCCGGCGACGGTCAGGCCGAGCCCGACCTGGGCCGCACTGAGCCCGACGATCTGGGTGAAGAACACGGCGGAGCCAGTGAGGAAGGCGCCTTCGCCGAAGGCGGAGAGCACCGACTGGTAGGACATCGCGCGGATGAGCGGGTCGTCGGACAGGATGCGACGCAGCAGTGCTTTCACGGGCCCCCTCGGCCGAGGTATCTTGACATCGAGATATCTAACCCGGGCACACCGGGCGCCGTCAACCGCATATCCCGGCGGGCTGTGCCGTCCGTTGTCGGCCGGGGTCCGTGCGCCTGCGCGGCTTCGTCGGCGTCGCGCGTTAATCTGCCTCGAAGCCTTTCTGCCCGCCACGCGGGCGCACACCAGCCAGGAGAGAGCACCCCCGTGACCGCTAGCCCGTCCACCGCGTCCAAGAGCGAATACACCGCGCGCCACCTGCAGGTGCTCGAAGGCCTGGAGGCGGTCCGCAAGCGGCCCGGCATGTACATCGGCTCCACGGACGGCCGTGGCCTGATGCACTGCGTCTGGGAGATCATCGACAACGCGGTCGACGAGGCGCTCGCCGGGCGGGGCGACCACGTCCTGATCACGCTGCACGCCGACGGATCCGTCGCGATCGCCGACCGGGGCGCCGGCATACCCGTCGACATCGAGCCGCGCACCGGGCTCACCGGCGTCGAGGTGGTCTTCACCAAGCTGCACGCCGGCGGCAAGTTCGGAGGCGGGTCGTATGCCGCGTCCGGCGGGCTGCACGGCGTCGGCGCCTCCGTCGTCAACGCCGTCTCCAGCCGGCTGGACGTCGAGGTGGACCGCGGGGGCAAGACCTATGCGATGAGCTTCCGTCGCGGCGAGCCGGGCGTCTTCGAGGACCCGAAGTCCGGGCCGAGCCCGGACTCGCCGTTCGCGCCGTTCACCGCAGGCAGCGAGCTGCGGGTGGTCGGCAAGACCAAGCGGGGTGTGAGCGGCACCCGCGTCCGCTACTGGACCGACCCGCAGATCTTCCTCAAGAACGCCGTGTTCGACTACGACCGGCTGATCTCCCGGGCGCGACAGACATCGTTCCTGGTGCCCGGTCTGACCCTCGTGGTCCGGGACGAGCGCGGCCTGCCCGACACCCCGGGCGCCGACGGGCCGCACGAGGAGGTCTTCCTGCACGAGGGCGGCATCTCGGAGTTCACCGAGTTCCTCGCGCCGGACCCCTCGGTCACCGACGTGTGGCGGCTGGAGGGGGAGTCGACCTTCACCGAGACCGTCCCGGTCCTGGACCACCAGGGTCACATGGCGCCGACGGAGGTCGAGCGCACCTGTGGCGTCGACATCGCGGTGCGCTGGGGCACCGGCTACGACCAGCGGATGAAGTCCTTCGTCAACGTCATCGACACCCCGCACGGCGGCACGCACGTCGCCGGCTTCGAGCAGGCACTGCTGAAAGTCTTCCGCAAACAGCTGGAGGCCAACGCGCGCCGCCTGAAGGTCGGCAACGACAAGGTCGAGAAGGACGACATCCTCGCCGGGCTCACCGCCGTCGTGACCGTGCGCCTCGCGGAGCCGCAGTTCGAGGGGCAGACCAAGGAGGTGCTGGGCACCTCGGCGGTCCGGCAGATCGTCAGCAAGGTGGTCGAGCGTGAGCTCACCGCCCGCCTGACCTCCACCAAGCGCGAGTTCAAGACGCAGTCGACCCAGTTGCAGGAGAAGGTCGTCGCGGAGATGAAGGCGCGCATCCACGCGCGCGTGCAGAAGGAGACGCTGCGCCGCAAGAGCGCGCTGGAGTCCTCCTCCCTGCCCGGGAAGTTGAAGGACTGCCGGTCCAACAACACCGAGCACAGCGAGCTGTTCATCGTCGAGGGTGACAGCGCGCTCGGCACCGGTATGGCGGCGCGCAACTCGGAGTTCCAGGCGCTGCTGCCGATCCGGGGCAAGATCCTGAACGTCCAGAAGGCCTCGATTGGCGACATGCTCAAGAACGCCGAGTGCGCGTCGATCATCCAGGTCGTGGGCGCCGGGTCCGGCCGCACCTTCGACCTGGAGATGGCGCGCTACGGCAAGATCATCCTGATGACCGACGCCGACGTCGACGGCGCGCACATCCGCACCCTGCTGCTGACGCTCTTCTTCCGCTACATGCGCCCGCTGGTCGAGGCGGGCCGGGTCTTCGCGGCCGTGCCGCCGTTGCACCGCATCGAGACCACCGCGCAGGGGCGCGCCAAGGGTGAGGTCGTCTACACCTACTCCGAGCAGCAGATGCGGCAGGTGATGGCGCAGTTCCAGCGCAAGGGCCGCACGGTCAAGCAACCCCAGCGCTACAAGGGGCTGGGGGAGATGGACGCGCACCAGCTGGCCGAGACCACCATGGACCCGCGACACCGCACGCTGCGGCGGGTGACGTTGAAGGACGCCGAGAACTCCGAGCGCGTCTTCGACCTGCTGATGGGCAGCGACGTCGCGCCGCGCAAGGACTTCATCGTCGAGTCCGCCAAGGAGCTGGACCGCGAACGCATCGACGCCTAGCTTCGCCGCCCGTAGAGTGCTCGGGTATGGCGACCTGGGACGACGTGCGCGCGATCGTGGCGGACCTGCCCGAGGTGGACACCAAGGTGTCGTGGGGTCACCTCATGTGGCGGGTCAAGGGCAAGGGCTTCGTCTGGGAGCGGCCGCTGCGTCAGAAGGACCTCGCCGATCTGGGTGACGGCGCACCGACGGGGGAGATCCTCGGTGTGCGTGTGCCCGACGAAGGCGTGAAACAGGCCTTCATCGCTGACGATCCGAGCATCTACTTCACCATCCCGCACTTCGACGGCTATCCCGCGGTGTTGGTGCGGCTGGGCGAGATCGGCGTCGACGAACTGACCGAGGTGGTCATCGAGGCCTGGCTGGACCGCGCGCCGACGAAGCTCGCCGCGGCATACCTCGCAGAACACCCCATCGGCGGCTGACGTACCACCCCCTTGCCGAGAGGACACCTTGCGCTCGAGCGGACACGAAAAGCGCGCCCGATTGGGCACATTTGCGTGTCCTCTCGATGTGTTTGGTGTCCTCTCGGCGGGGGTGGTGGTGGTGGTTACCAGGTGTCGTGCTTGATCTGCTTGCCGTCCACCCAGACGCGGCCGATGTCGGCGGGCGTGCCCATGGCGAAGATCTTCGCCAGTGCGTCGTCCGGCCCGGCGGCGTGCCGGATGCCGACCCCGAGCGGCGAATCCGCTGCAGGAGCAACGAATACCGCGTCGAAACGTTTGCCGGCACTCAGCTCGCCGACCTGGTCGCGCAACCCGAGGGCGTCGGCCCCGGCCGTGGTCGCGAGGTGCAGCAGATGCGCCGGTGTGAGGGAGACGCCCTGTGCGCCGAGCAGGCTCTGGATGAAGTAGGCCTGCAAGCCTTCCTTGAGCATCGAGAAGCCGGTGCCGCCGCCGACGTCGGTGCCCATCGCCACACGCACGCCGTGGTGCAGGTGTGCGGCGAGCGGGAACATCCCGCTGCCCAGTGACGCGTTGCTGGTCGGGCAGTGCGCCACCGCCGCCCGGCTCGCGGACAGCATGTCCAGCTCGGCGTCGGTCGGATGCACGTTGTGCGCCAGGATCGTGTGCGTGTCGAGCAGGCCGTGGTCCTGGTAGGTGCCCACGTAGCTCGTGCCGCCGAAAAGCTTTGTCACCTCTGCGACTTCGGTGAGGTTCTCGTTGACGTGGGAGGTGCACCAGGCGTCGTCGATGTCCTTGTATGCCGCGCCGCACGCCTCGAGCAGGTCGGCGCTGCACGAGTAGGAGAAGCGCGGGGTGACGGCGTAACGGATCCGCTCGTGTCCCTGCCAGCGTGATGCCAGCGCGACCGACTCGTCATACGCCCGCTCCGGCGTGGTCAGCAGATCGGCACGCAACAGGCGGTCGGAGACGACCAGGCCACTGGTGACACGCAGACCGACCTGCTCGGCCTGGGTGAAGAGCACGTCGACGGCCGACGCGAAGTGTGAGCCGAAGACCAGCGCGGAGGTGGTGCCGGCCCGGGTCAGGCCGTGCAGGAACTCGGTCGCGACCGACTGCGCATAGCCCGTCTCGTGCAGCCGCGCCTCCTCCGGCAGTGCGCTGTGCTCGAGCCAGTCGAGCAGTGGCATGCCGAGTGCGCCGATCGCGCGCACCTGGGGGAAGTGCACGTGGGTGTCGACGAAACCGGGCAGCAGCACGCCGTCGCGCAGGTCCAGGACCTCGTCGTCGGGAGTCGCGGCCCGCACGTCGGCGAACGGTCCGCGGGCGGTGATCTGCCCGTCGCGGACCGCCAGGGCGATGTCGGACTCGGCGCGCAGCGTGCCGCCACCGAACGGGTCGACGGGGGTGTCGAGCACCGTCGCGCGGTAGATCGTCATCGCTGCAGCACCGCGCTCGGAGCGACCGCGAAGCGACGGGCCAGGTCGGCTGCGACGCTGAGCGCGATGGTCGCCGGTGCCTTGCCCGGCAGGTCCGGCAGGCCGATCGGCGTGGTGATCCGGGCGAGTGCGGCCTCGTCGTGGCCCTCCTCGGTCAGCCGGCGGCGGAAGCGCGTCCACTTCGCCGACGAGCCGATCAGCCCGATCGACCCCAGGTGCGCACAGCGCAGCGCCGCATCGCAGATCGCAATGTCCTCGGCGTGGTCGTGGGTCATGATCAGCACATGGGTGCCGGCGGGGACCTCGCCGAGCACGACCTCGGGCACCGGTGCGACGTGCGGCACCACGCTCGCGACCGCGTCGTCCAGGACGGCGAGTCGCGCGGGGGACAGGTGCGCCGCCCGAGAGTCGACCAGGTGCAGCTCGACCTCGTGTCGGGCGAGGATGCGGGCGAGCTCGAGGCCGACGTGGCCCACCCCGAAGACGGCGACCGACTCGCGGACCGGCAATGGTTCCAACAGGATCCGGACCTCGCCGCCACAGCACTGCACTCCGTGCTCGGCAGGCGCCTTGTCGCTCAGCGAGACCGTCAGCTCCTGCGGCCGCGACGGCGCGTCGGACGCGAGCGAGTCACGGGCAGTGGTGACGGCGGTCTCCTCCAGGTTGCCGCCGCCGATGGTGTCGAAGACCGCGTCCGCGGTCACGACCATCTTGGCCCCCGCCTCGCGCGGCGCGTGGCCACGCACGTCCACGAGAGTCACGAGGACCGCGGCACGGCGCTGCTGCCGCAGCAGGCCGATGGCGTCATACCAGTTCACGTCATACTCCTGACGGCACGCGCTGCGCCGCGGACACGGCGTCCGGGATCTCTTGCGCGACAGACTCGTCCGGCGCCTGCGAGCGCGCGTCCTCGATCGCCCAGTAGACGGCTTCCGGGGTCGCAGGCGACGCCAGTTGGACACTGATGCCCGCCGGACCGAACGCGGCAGCCGCCTTGCGCAGCGCCTCGCGGACCGAGATGGGCAGCATCAGCGGAGGCTCGCCGACGGCCTTGGAGCCGTAGATCGCGCCCTCCTCCGTGGCGTTCTTGAACATGGTGACGTTGAAGACCTCGGGCATCTCCGAGAAGCTGGGCAGCTTGTAGGTGCTCGCGCCCTGCGTGCTGAACCGGCCGCGGCTGGGCCGGTCGCTGGCATCCCAGCGCTGGTCCTCCAGGGTCAGCCAGCCGGCACCTTGCACGAACGCACCCTCGATCTGGCCCAGGTCGATCAGCGGCGACAGACTGTCGCCGACGTCGTGGACGATGTCGACCCGGCGGGTGCGGTAGGCACCGGTGAATCCGTCGACCTCGACCTCGGAGACCGCCGCACCGTAGGAGAAGTACTTGAACGGTGAGCCCTGGTAGGTCTGTTCGTTCCACTCCAGGCCTTCGGTGCGGTAGTAACCGGCGGCGTGCAGCTGGATGCGCTGCAGATAGGCGGTGCGCACCAGGTCCTCCCACACGACCGGCTCCCGGGTGCTGTTCAGCCCGTATGCCGTGCCCTCGGCGAAGCGCACGTCGGCCGGTGGCACACCGAGCAGTCCGCCGGCCACCACTGCGAGCCGGTCCCGGATCTGGTCGCAGGCGTGTTTGACGGCACCGCCGTTGAGGTCGGCGCCGGTGCTGGCGGACGTCGCCGAGGTGTTGGGCACCTTGTCGGTGCGGGTCGGCGCCAGCCGGACCTTGGACAGCGGCAGGCCGAGCGCGGTCGCGGCCACCTGCAGCATCTTGGTGTGCAGTCCCTGCCCCATCTCGGTGCCGCCGTGGTTGACCAACACCGAACCGTCCTTGTAAACGAGGACGAGGGCGCCGCCCTGGTTCATGGAGCTCTGGTTGAAGGAGATGCCGAACTTCACCGGCGTCGCGGCGATGGCGCGCTTGACGTCGTCGTGACGGGCGTTGAACTCCTCGATCTCCTGCTGG
>Ga0164242_10002285_pt1 | contig 22252 bp, 13 predicted proteins | sample OricomgcompostMG_FD_108783 | JGI IMG/M metagenome (GOLD analysis project Ga0164242, IMG submission 108783) | Miracle-Growth compost microbial communities from Emeryville, California, USA - Original compost - Miracle growth compost (MG) ... | reverse complement strand
GACATTTCCAACTACCGCGTGCGCAAGGTCGATACGTCTGGCAACATCACGACCATCGCAGGTAACGGATTCTCCGGGTTCACCGGCGATGGTGGACTTGCGATCAACGCCCAACTATCAGAACCGGAAGATGTGGCGGTTGATGCTGCGGGCAATGTATATATTGTCGATACTGAAGACGGCCTTGTCCGCAGGGTGGATGCGGCAACGGGGATCATCACTACAGTTGCTGGAATCCCCTCACCCTGCGCAGCCGCCGGTGATGGCGGCCCGGCAACAGCAGCGCAGCTTTGCTCTCCCTACGGCATCGACGTTGACGATGCGGGTAATCTCTACATTGCCGACACCTTCAACAACCGCGTCCGCAAGGTGGATGCGGTAACGGGGATTATCACTACCGTCGCTGGAAATGGAACGTCCGGGTTCAGCGGGATGGCGGTCCTGCTACCGCCGCGGCTCTGCCCACACCCGTCGATCTAACCCATGATGCAGCCGGCAATCTCTATATCGTTGACTATGGAAACAACCGTATCCGCAAGGTGGATGCAGTAACGGGGATTATCACTACCGTGGCTGGAAACGGAACGTCCGGGTTCAGCGGGGATGGTGGTCCGGCTACGGCTGCATCCATTTACAGCCCCTTCGGTGTTGCCGTCGATACCAGCGGCAACCTCTACATCTCTGATTTTGGGAATTATCGGGTCCGGAGGGTAGATACGAACGGCATCATCACCACGTTTGCCGGTACCGGCGTGTCTGGCTATTCAGGCGATGGCGGGCCAGCAACACAGGCAAAGTTAGGGTTACCCTTCCACCTTGCACTGGATTCCAAAGACCACCTGTACATTGCAGATCAGAACAGTGCCCGGGTCCGCAAGGTAACGGGAAGCCCGACGACGACCACTTTTCCCACCACTGCCATCGGCCAGAGCATCACCCAGGCTATTTCAGTGCAGGTGAACAGCGATACCGTTCTACGGTCCATCAGCCTGGGCGCTGGCTTCAATACCTCACTGATGCCAAGCTTTAAGATCGGCGATGTGACGGGGACGGGCTGCTCCGTAGACGGCACGACGGTGACGGCTGCAGGAACGATCTGCACGGTCTCGGTCACCTTCCAGCCACGTTTCCCTGGTCACCTTACAGCGCCGCTGACCTTTACGGATTCCGACGGCCTGCAGACCAAGCTTGAGCTGGCAGGCGATGCCACCGGCTCTCTGCTGGCGTTTACGCCGGGTTCATCGTTTGTTATCCCGGTTAATTCAGGCGGAGTACCGCTCACAGTTCCGGTTGGAATGGCGTTCAGCAGCGCCGATAAGTTCTATATTGCTGACGTCCTTAACAACCGGGTTGTTGTGACGGACTCAGGGACGGCAGGGGTCGTCGGAACGGGCGGGATCCCACTGCATCAACCATACGGTGTGGCTGTGGATGCGACCGACAATATCTATATCCTCAACTCCGATAGTTCGGGAATCGTCAAAGTTGATCCGAGTGGCGAGGCGACTTCGATCCCGGTCAACGTGGCAGGACTCGCGCCTACCAGTCCGTGGGGAATTGCGGTTGCGGAGAACGGAGACATCTATATTGCTGACACCGGCAATCGCCGCGTTCTTAAGCTGAACGCTCAGGGCGTGGGCACGGTTGTCAGCACGGGCGCCTATACCCTCAATAGTCCCCGCGGCCTTGCGATCGACCATAATGGGAATCTCTTTATCGCAGACATCTCCCGCGTTTTGAAGGTTGCGGCTAACGGCGTCACTTCGGTGGTCAGCACCGGCAGCATCACGGTGAACATCACCGCAGCGATCACGGTCGATCCGGTCGGCAATCTATATATCCTGGACGCCAACGGTAAGGTTGTTGAGGTCGCGACGGACGGCACGGTATTCCCAATTGCGGTCGGCAGCCTTCCGCTGGCGAGCAGCTACGGTATCGTCTTCCGGAAGGGCTACCTGTTTATTTCGGACACGGATACCAACATCGTAGGCAATATCAGTCTTACCAATCCGCAGCCCCTTACCTTCTCGGATACGTTGGTGGGTCATACCAGCAGCGATGGGACGAAGATGGTTTCGGTGCAGAACATCGGCAACCAGATTCTGACCTTTGCGACGCCGGGAGCGGGAAGCAATCCCAGCTACCCTGACAACTTCCCGCAGGATGGGAACGGGCTGCAGCTTTGCGGTGCGGGCACGACGCTGAATCCGGGAAGCTACTGCAATCTGGCGGTGACGTTCAAGCCGACGATGGCAGGCAGCAATTCCGGCAGCGTGGCGTTGACCGATGACATGCTGAACGCGCCTGGCTCGACGCAGTCGGTTGCGTTGAGCGGCACGGGAGTGGCGACGCTCGATCACTTTACGGTCACCGGCGCTCCCACAACTTCGGATGCAGGAACGGCGTTCGATGTGACGGTGACGGCTGTCGACAGCAACGGTGCGACGGTGACCAACTACACCGGTGCGGTTCACTTCGACACCAGCGACACGCTTGCGGGCCTGCCGGCGGACTACACCTTCGTCACCCGCGACAACGGAGTACACACCTTCCAGGTGACTCTGAAGACGGCTGGATCGCAGACGATCACCGTGTACGACACCGGCAACTCCGCGTTGACGGGGGATGCGGTGGTGCAGGTCAACGCTGCCACCCCGACCGAGTTCACCATCAGTGGGGGCCAGGGACAGTCGGTAACCATCGGCAAGCTGTTTTCGCAGAGCCTCGATGTGCTGCTGAAGGACCAGTATGGCAACCCGGTGCCGAACGTCTCGGTTACCTTCACCTCACCGTCTAGCGGAGCCGGACTTTACATCAGCTCCACCATGCGGACGTCGGACTACACCGGTAAGGCCTCGCTGTACACGCTGGCGAATGGCTTTGCGGGAAGCTACCAGGTGGTTGCGACTGCCGAGGGAGTAAGCACTCCCGTTACCTTCAACCTGACCAACACCGCCGGTATGACGACGACCGCTTTGACGGCGACGCCTTCGACGGGTGTTACGTATGGTCAGTCGATTACGCTGACGGCAACGGTCACAACGCAGGGTGCTTATAATCCCACGATCGCGGGTTCGTCGGGTCCTCAGCCGCGGATGGCGGGTTCGGTTCAGGTCGGACCTGCTACGGGAGTCGTAAGCTTCTACGACGGCACTCGCCTGGTAGGGACGGCGAACCTGGGCGGCGATGCAGTTGTCGTGGGCAACAGCCGCGGCGGTGTGGTGGCTCACATTCCGATTTCGAACCAGGCAACGACGGCGACGGGGTCTGTTTCGATCAGCGCTCCCGTGGGCGGCGATCATAACTACACGGCGGTGTACGCGGGCGACACGAACTTTGGCGGCAGCCAGACGACGGCTGCAGTTGCGGTGACGGTCGGCGCAACGGCGGCGACACTGACCGGACCTGCGACCCAGCCGGTGACGGTGGCGAACGGACAGAGCGCCAGCATCACGGTTACGGTTGCGGCGCAGAGCGGTGCGGCTGGACTTGTGGCTCCCACGGGAACCATCAGCTACCAGATCGGCACGAACGGAATGCAGGTCGCGCAGGTGACCGACGGTCAGGCTACGCTGCAGGTTCCGAACACGCTGGCGGTAGGAAGCTACTCGATCCAGGCGACCTACTCGGGCGACAGCAACTATCAGGCTGTGGTAACGCCAATTACGATCCAGCTGTCGGTGATCAGCACGGTTGCTCCGGACTTCACGCTGACGGCGAATCCGACCTCGCTGACTCTGAGACGTGGCGAGACCGGTTTTGCGACCTTCACCCTGACGCCGGTCGGGGGCTTCAAGGGGACGATCACTCTCTCTTGCGGCACGCTTCCGGCGGGAGTCACCTGCACGTTCAATCCGGCGAGCCTCACGGCGGACGGATCGAACACCGTGCTCACCTCGCAGCTGACCGTCACGACGCAGAAGCTGACCGCGGCGAACCTTTACCTTCCGGGAGCGATGCTTGGTCTGCTTCTCTTCTGGCAGCGCAGGCGGTTCAACCTCCGCAAGGCCCAGGTGCTGATGCTGGTACTCGGAGCAGCGGTGATCGCCGGGATGGCGGGCTGCGGATCTTCCGCCACACAGCAGAACACGACTTCGTCGAGCGTAACGGTGACAGCTACGGCAACGGCAGGCGGAGGAGCGACGTCGCACACGGCTACGTTCAACCTCAACATCACGGACTAACAAGAATCCCTGTTTCAAAAACTCTGGTCCGGCAGAAGCGATTCTGCCGGGCTTTTTTTTATGGGCTGCTCTGCGCTTTTGTGCAAAATCGTACGTCTCAACGAGCGGGGTGAGGTCTACTTTCCATTGCGGAGGCGTAGACTGTTGACCAATCAGAATCCCTGACTGTCGAGGTGGGCACGTGACCGATTCGGAACTCCGGACGACCAGATTGCCTCTTCGCGATGGAAGCGGCCAGTTACCCGCTCTTGGCTTTGGCACCTTGATACCCGACCCGGTCCTAACCCTGACTGCGACTCGTGACGCACTGGACGCGGGTTTTCGACACTTTGATTGCGCCGAGCGATACGGAAACGAACGCGAGGTCGGGGAGGCTTTGCAGCGTGGGCTTGCCGCGTTGAATATCACTCGAGAAGATGTTTTTCTCACCACAAAGCTCTGGAACAGCAATCATCGCCCTGAACGCGTCGAGCCTGCCTTGGAAGGCAGTCTTGAAAGACTCAGGGTCGATTACCTGGATCTTTATCTCATTCATACGCCGTTTGCATTTCAGCCGGGCGACGAACAGGATCCACGCGACGAGTCTGGTAATGTTCTCTACGATTCCGGAGTAACGCTGCTGGAGACGTGGACCGCGATGGAAAGTCTTGTCGATGAAGGGAGATGCCGAGCGATCGGCCTTTCCGATATCACGCTGGAGAAACTGGCGCCCCTGTACGAATCGGCAAGAATCAAACCTGCAGTTGTACAAGTGGAATCGCATCCTTATTTACCGGAGGAGGAGCTTCTTGAGTTCTGCAAGGAAAGAGGCATTGTGCTTATGGCTTTCGCTCCTCTGGGGCATGGAGCCAGACCGGGCCCACTCGAAGATCCGGTGATTACCGCGATCGCGACCCGCATTGGAAAGACGCCCGCACAGGTATTGCTGGCGTGGGCGATTCAACGGGGGACGGCTTTGCTGACGACGCCGAAATCTGCGGTTCGAGCACGAGAAAATTTCGACATTTCCCCTCTCGGAGAGGGCGAGCTGGACGAGATCAACCGCATTCAGAAGAGAGAGAGACTCAATAACGTCGTGAACACCGGTGTGCCGGGCTTCATACCACGTGGTGCCTCCGCATAGAATCCGCTCTAGGGCCTAACATCGTGCGATGACATCGGAATGCGGCGCCGAGCAACGAAATCACAGGCTTCAGAGGGGCTCCGGGTCCTGTATCAACCGGAGCAGGCGATGAACAGCGTCGAATCCAACAGAAAGCTATGAGATGCCCCCGAAGGAAGGGATCAGCATCGCGCACTTTCTTACCGTTGCCCCTGATCCGAATCACATCAAAATTTCCTGAGCCGCTCTCAACTGGAGATATCAGGGCTATGCACTCGGCCACTCAGGTCTGTGATCGCAACTTGGTCAAGTTTGGAATCAGAGGGAATTCACGGGGTTGTGGCGATCATGGCGGCCAACAGGGCGGTGCGTGGCACGATGTGTTCGATCAGAATGTGCTCGTGGGCGGCGTGGGCTCCGGCGCCGATGGCTCCCATGCCGTCGAGGGTGGGGATGCCGAGGGCGGCGGTGAAGTTTCCGTCGGAGCCTCCGCCGGTGGCTGCTTCGTCGAGTGCGAAGCCGAGATCGGCGGCGAGTATTTTTGCCTGCTTGAAGAGGGCGATGGTTCCGGCTTTGCGCTCCATAGGAGGCCGGTTAAGCCCGCCGGTCAGGGTGAGCCTGCAGGCCCTGTCGAAGGGCTTGAGGGAGCGGAAGAGGCGCTCGACTCGCTTCTCGTCGGAGGCACGGGCGATGCGCACGTCGATTTCGGCGTGGGCCTCGGCGGCGATGACGTTGGAGCGGGTTCCACCGGAGATGACGCCGGGGTTGACGGTCAGGCCGCGGGAGAGGTTGGTGAAGCCGGCGATGTGCTCGATCTGGCGGGCCAGTTCGAGCACGGCGGAGTGGCCGGTTTCGAAGTCCACGCCGGAGTGTGCGCCGACGCCGGTGACGTGCAGGTCGTAGTGGCCGACGCCCTTGCGGGCGGTCTTGTAGGCGAGGCCCTGGGCTGGTTCGAGGACGAAGACGGCGGAGGATTCTTTGGCGATGCGCTCGGTGACGGGGCGGGAGATGGGAGAGCCGATCTCTTCTTCGGAGACCAGAAGGAGGGTGACGGGGCGGAGGAGGTTCAGCTCGGTGAGGACCGAGATGGCGGTGAGGGCCATGATGACTCCGGCCTTCATGTCGAGGACTCCGGGACCGGAGAGCCTGCCATCCTTATTTAGCCAGGGCATGGATTTGAGGGTGCCGTGGGGCCAGACGGTGTCCAGATGGCCGAGGATGAGGACCGGCTTTCGCCTCCGGGAGCTTCCGAAACGCAGTTCATAGACGTCGCCGAAGTTTTTCTGGGGGTAACGCTTTATCTTCCCCCTGAGAGCGGCGGCCCAGCCGGCGGTGAGCTCCTGGGCGGCATTAACTGCAGCAGGATCTTCACTTGGACTTTCCACCCGGACAAGCTGCTCCAGGTTGGAGAGGAACCACGGGAGCTTCTCCCGTGTTTTGCTGGCGATATCCGGAATATTCATGTATGTTTCTGATCCTTGGATATTTATAGGGCGCATTCGTGGTCAGGCGGAGCAGTGTGGGAGCCGAGGGGTGTGTCTTTTTTGACACAGTAGAACTCTCTCACCTTGCTGTAGCCTAACTAGCGGATTGTAGCGGAGACCGGATCTGGTGGCATCGCACCCTCATTTTGAGCGAACGATCAAGTCGGAGATTGAGTTCTGTGGAGTAGGTCTGCACAGCGGGGCTCCCGTGTCGATGCGGCTGGTTCCTGCCCCGGCGGGTTCGGGAATCGTTTTCAGGCGGACGGACCTGGATAACTTCGAGATTGTGGCGACCGGTCGTAACGTCGCCAAGGTGAGCTATGCCACCAGCCTGATGCGCGGCAGCGTGCTGATCTCGACAACGGAGCATCTGTTATCTGCACTGATCGGCTACGGGGTGGATAACGTCATTGTAGAGATCAATAATCTCGAGGTCCCGATTCTGGACGGAAGCGCTTTGCCGTATATCCGCGCGTTTGAAGAGACTGGGCTGAAGCAGCAACGGCGCAGGCGCGAGTACATGCGGGTGGTGAAGCCGGTGGAGGTGCGCGATTCCGGCAAGTTTATCGGCATCTATCCGGGCCGGGGATATGCGATTGACTACACCATCGATTTTCCTGAACCGATTGGCTACGAGACGATGCGGGTGGACCTGGCGGAGGGCGATTACGCCCGTCTGATTGCCCCGGCGAGGACCTTCGGGTTCAAGGAGGATGAGGCGATGCTGCGCAACATGGGCTTGATTCGCGGGGTCTCAGACGACAGCGCCATCATCCTGTCGCGCAAGGGGGTGGAGAACGGCCCGCTGCGCTTTCCGGACGAGTTTGTGCGCCACAAAGTGCTCGATCTGATCGGGGACCTGGCGCTGGCGGGGCGGCGCATTGAAGGGCATGTCGTAGCCGAGCGCGCGGGCCACGCGATGCACACGGCGCTGGTGCAGCAGCTACTACGCGACCGCTCCTCCTGGGAGCTGGTGCATGGCTGTGATCAGGTTGCGGAACCTTACAAGACCAAGGCCGCCGGGCATCTGCGCCCGGTAGCGATCTAGACGGAATATACCGGGTATGGGATTGGCGGCGGTTGCCCTGGGTTCGAACCTGTCCTCGAAGTTCGGGGACAGGGCGGGTAATCTGCAGGAAGCGATCCGCCGTCTCGGCCAATTGGGCGCGGTGGAGGCTGTCTCCTCCTTTCATGACACGGAGCCGGTTGGCTATACGGACCAGCCGCGTTTCCTGAACGGCGCGCTGGTTCTGAAGACCGCTCTGAACCCGCGGGAGCTGATGAGAGCACTGCTGAGCATTGAGCGGGAGATGGGTCGCGAGAGGGTGATTGCAAAGGGACCGCGCGTGATTGATCTGGACCTGCTGTTCTATGACGGTCAGGTGGCCAACACAGCGGAGTTGACGCTTCCGCACCCGGAGATGCAGAACCGCAGGTTTGTCCTGGAGCCACTGGTGGAGATCGCGCCCGATTGGATTCATCCGGTGCTGGGCACGAGCGCGAGCGAGATGCTGCGTCGGCTTGCGCGATTTGGTTCGTCCTAAGGGCGCGGCCGATGCTGCTGCGTGATGACGGGGCATTCCTCTTTCGAGTGATACCGCCTTAAGGCTGCAGTTGCTATTGTTCTTACCATAGGTGTTCCCCCCAAAAAAAGGGACAACAAACAAGAGCAGATACGACGGCCCTGAGGTGGGAAGCAACGAGGCTTGCCACTGAGTACGTCCTGTTCGAAGGATACTGATGGTTTCTCGCTGTCGCATTGCACTCTCCTTCTGTGTTGCTTTGGTTCTCTGCGGCGCGGGTCCTGCCCGCGCCGCGAAGCCTTCTGCGGGTCCTGCCGGCGACGCATTTTATGTGCCGCCGTCTCCGCTGCCTGCAGGAGGCGCAGGAACGGTGATCTGGACGCGGCCGCTGCGTGGAACCATGGCGTTGCCGGCGGCGGCGAGCAACACCCTGGTGCTGTACAAGTCGGTTGACCCCAAGGGGCAGCCGGTTGCGGTGTCGGGGACGATCGCGATTCCCAAGGGCAAGGCCCCGAAGGATGGATGGCCGGTGATTACCTGGACGCATGGGACGACGGGGCTGGCGGCAATCTGCGGTCCTTCGCGCGACACGGCCAATGGCCCGGAGCATCCTTATATTGAAGACATTCAGAAGCTGTTGAATGAATTTGTGGCCAGCGGCTACGCGGTGGTGGCGACCGATTATGAAGGGCTGGGTGTGGCCGGCTTTCATCCTTTTCTCCAGGGCGTGCCGAACGGGAGAAACGCGCTCGATATGGTTCGAGCCGCGCGGCAGGTGGAGCCGAGCCTGGGCAGGCGCTATGCCGTCATGGGGCACTCCCAGGGAGGGCAAACGGACCTGTTTGCCGCGATGCAGGGGCCGACGTACGCGCCGGAGCTTACGCTTGTGGGCGATGCAGCGTTTGCTCCCGCGTCGAATATTGCGACTCGCCTGCATGCGATTATGGGGTCGAACAGGGTGGAGATCGGGCTGCCTTACCTGCTGTATGTGCTGGAGTCGTATGCCAAGTACAACCCGCAGATCGATCTCAAGCGCATCCTGACTCCGCAGGCGATTCAACATCTGCCGGACCTGATGGTGGGGTGCATGACGCACGCCCTGACGACGGGGTACTGGTCGACTGCGATTGCGAAGGACCAGTTTCTGGCAAAGCCAGAGCTGGGTCCGTTTCTTGCGGTTGCTGCTCAAAATGAGCCGGCGCTGATCAGGATTCCGGCGCCAACGATGATCCTGCAGGGTGGTAAGGACGTTACCGTTCGGCCCGTCGATACGGATGCGTCTGTGCGGAAGCTGTGCGCGAACGGCAACGTGATTGAGTACAAGGTGTATCCGGCGTTCGATCACAACGGATCGATGGTGGCGGGTGCGGCTGATGCGAAACAGTGGATGGATGCGCGGTTCGCAGGAAGACCGGCGAGTGGAAACTGCTCGGCGTTGCCCTCGGCAGCTCCGGCGGGCGCGAGGTGAGTCCACCGAAAGGTGGAGAAAAACATGGGTCATTGTGGTCATGACGAAACATCGAAGGAGACCTATAAAGGTATCCGCATGATGTAACGCTCTCCGGAGGCGCCCTGAGGCGCCTCTTCTTTTGTGCGTGTCTCTGCTTGCGAGGGGGATTGGGGTTGGACTGTTGGGCTGTGCGGGAGGACCGCAGATCCTTCGACTGCGCCGCTGCGCGCTTCGCTCAGGATGACACCTCTTTTCCTTCCGTATTTTCTTTGTTCCTGCTCTCTCGTTTTACTTGTCTCCTCCTTGCGGCTGGGTCCAATATTGGATTCTTTGGCTGTGCGGGAGGACCGCAGATCCTTCGACTGCGCCGCTGCGCGGCTTCGCTCAGGATGACACCTCTTTTTCGTGGCGACGGTGGACATAGTTTGCCGGTCAGGCAGGTTGGAGAGAAAACTCCATCTTCTGGTGGATGACGGATGTTCAGCGCCTCTCTAAAGTGGATCGCTCGGGATAAAGGGATGTGATTTTCATTCTGCGACCACAGGTTTGCCTGGGCCGCATTTTGCGAGGAGACGGTGATGAGAAAAGACAAGAGGAGATGGACGTTCGTAGTCGCGGCGTTTGCGTTCGCGGCACTCTATGGAGGCCAGAGGCTCGCCGCGCAGGGATGTGTTGCGGCGCACTCGAACCAGCGTTCGATGGACGAGCTGGTAAAGGCGTGGGATGGAGGGACGAAGTACGGATGGTCGATCCACAACCTGACGGTGGACATCGGATATCGATTCTTTAACTCCAACAAGTACTTCATTGGCGATGCTGAGATCGCAAGGCCGAATGCAGTTCGGAATCACCAGAACATCTTCGATGTGGGCGTGGAGTACAGGTTTACGCCGCAGTGGAGCTTCATTGCGGATGTGCCGGTCTTTGATGGGACGCGCAACCAGATCTATCCGCCGTCGGGAGTCTTTCAGGTGAGCGGGGTGGGCGACATCACGCTTGGCGTGCAGCGGTGGATCTTCCGTCCCCCGACGGAGTTTGGCGGGGATATTGCGGTGAGCGCATCGGTGAAGATTCCGACGGGAATCAACGATGCTACGGGCTCGGCGCTGTACAAGGGGCAGACCATCAAGGCGACTGCCGACCAGTCGATGCAGCCTGGCGATGGAGGATGGGGTCTTTCTCTTGCGGCGCAGGGATACAAGTCGCTTTGGCGGGCGGCTGACCTTTACGGGCAGGTGCAGTATCTTTTCAATCCGCGGGATACGAACGGCGTGGCCACGTTCCGGAGCCAGCCTGGACAGGGTGTGATGTCGGTCACGGACCAGTATCTGTACCGCGTGGGAATCTCTCAGGGTATTCCAAAGCTGCGGGGAGTAGCGTTGAGCCTCGGGGCGAGAGGAGAGGGAGTGCCTGTGCGCGATCTGATAGGCGACAGCAACGGCTTTCGCAGGCCAGGAAGCGTGATTTCGATCGACCCGGGTCTGATGGTGAACGTGCGGCGCACGACGCTTTCGGTGAATGGGCCGTGGGCACTGCGCAGGGACCGGCCGCCGAGTGTGCCGGAGCTGAAGAACGGCACGAAGAATGGCGATGCGTTCTTTGCCGACTATACGGTGATCATCGGAGTCTCGCACCACTTCTAGTGGTCCAGAGAAGCGAGCCAGTTCGGGAGTCTGGCTTTCGCGATCTGCCGCCCACTGTGGAGCTAGACGGCAGATCGTTTTTTTTGTGACAAATAGCTTTCTGATTTTCGATGCGCTCTGCTCACGAAGGTTCCTGCTCCAGGGGCTGGGGTTGGATTGGTGGTCTGTGAGGGCAGACCGCAGATCCTTCGACTGCGCGGCTGCGCCGCTTTGCCAGGTGGCACCAGCGATGGAGAAGTCGAGGTTTATTGAGGGGCTCTCCGGGATGGCATCGGGAGTGAGGCTGGTGGGAGTCTGTCCGTTAACTGCGGGGATTCTCCGGGCTTTAACGCTAACGTAATGGTCATGTAGGATGCTTGCGCCTTATGACGAAACGATTTTATGGCGGCGTAGTTCTTTGCGTGAGCTCTTTGGCGGCGGTGGAGGCCCAGGGACCGGTGGTGAATCCTTACATGCAGTTGATGCAAAAGGCAGGGGAGCACGCGAAGACGCATGGGGCGGAGAAGCCGGTGCTCTCCCCGGTGGATTCGACGGTGCTGAGCGGCGAGGTTCCTGTGAAGGAGCTGCAGGCGCAGGGCTTCAAGGTGGTGCCCTGGACGACCAACGATCCGGAGAAGATGCGGACGGAGATCCGGATGGGGGTTGACGGCCTGATTACGGATCGTCCGGACCTGCTGCAGCAGGTCCTCGCAGAAGAGCGGGCGGCGGCGAAGACGGATGCGGAGCGCGAGCGGCTGGCGAAGTTCGATGTGACGGCGCATCGCGGAGGGCGGGGTCTCAGGCCGGAGAACACGCTTCCTTCGTTCGAGAGCGGCCTGGACCAGCTGGTGACTACGCTTGAGACGGATACCGGGGTGACGACCGATGGGGTCTCGCTGATCTGGCACGACCAGTTTCTGAATCCGGAGAGCTGCAGGCGTGCGGATGGCAAGCCGTACACGATGGAGAATCGCGTCTTCACGAAAGACATCTCCAGCACGGACGCGCAGAAGACGTTTCTCTGCGACAAGGTGCACTTCGGGGCGGAGCAGCAGAACGATCTTTCGCTTTCGCCGGTTGCGGTGGCGTTCGCGAAGAAGGAAGGACTGATGAGTCCGTATGTCCCTACGTATGCGGAGCAGCTGTTCCGGTTCGTGAACTTCTACGTGGATTACTACCGCAGCGGTGCAGGCAAAAACGATCCTCAGGCGAAGGAGCGGGCGGCGAACGCAGCACGGGTGCGGTTCAACCTGGAGACGAAGATCATGCCGGAGGGAATTGCCGGCGATGAGGGCCATAAGAACCACACGGTGGGCCCGCAGGCGTTTGTGAATGCGCTGTGCGGGGCGATCGTGAAGGGCGGCATGGTGGGGCGGGCCGAGGTGCAGAGTTTCGACTATCGCACGTTGATCCTGGTCGAGGAGCAGTATCCGAAGATTCCAACGTATTACCTGACGGGACCGGCGAAGATGCTGACAAGTTCCTCGGTCCCGGAGCAGTTGAGGGCGACGGCAGAAGCACGCTGAAGAAAGATCTGCCGCGTGCGCCTTTTCGTTGAAGGAGTGCGGATGAAACTGTGCGTTCATCTTCCCGTGATGGTGCATACACAGAGCCCGGCTAGGGTGAGTGGTATGCGTAAGATCCTTCATTTCCTCACAGCGGCGCTCGTGTGCCTTGTCGTGCTGCACGGCCGGGCCGTGGCGCAATACGAAAACGGAAGCATCGTAGGGACGGTACATGATGGCTCCGGCGCGGTGGTTCCGGATGCAACCGTAAAGGTTACAAATATAGCGACTGGCGTCGTGAGCACGCGGCAGACGAACGAGACGGGAGACTATGAGGTCCCGGCGCTGCGTGTGGGGCAGTATAACGTTGAGGTGAGCAAGGCGGGGTTTGCTCCCAGCAGGGCGACCGATATCGCCGTCTCTGTAGGGGCGCGCCAGAGAATCGATCTTACGCTGCAGGTTGGCGAGACGAGCACGACGGTTGAGGTAACGGGGGTTTCGCTGCAGGTGGAGACGGACACCAGCCAGCGCGGCCAGGTGGTTACGCAGTACCAGACGGCGGCGCTTCCGCTGGTGAGCCGGAACTACTCGGATTTGATTGGGCTGACGACGGGGGTGCGTCAGACGACGCAGAGCTACTCGAGCACGTCGAACACAGGCCTGGTGCGGGAAGGCTCGTTCAACGTGAACGGGCAGCGCTCGATCTTCAACAACTTCCTGCTGGATGGCATGGACAACAACGCCTATGGCGAGTCGAACCAGGGCTTCTCGAACCAGATTATTCAGCCGGCGCCGGATTCGATTGCGCAGTTCCAGGTGGTGACGAACAATGAGACAGCCGAGTATGGGCGCGCCTCCGGGGCCGTGATCAACGTGGCTTTCGGGCAGGGCGGCAACAGGTTTCATGGCCGTGTCTATGAGTTTTTGCGCAATACGGACCTGAACGCCACAGGCTTTTTCCGTCCGCCGGGAGGAAAGAAGCCTTCGTACAATCGCAACCAGTTCGGCGGAAACTTCAACGGCCCTATCCTGAGGGACCACCTGTTCTTCTTCCTCGACTATGAGGGGTTCCGGCAGGTACGCAAGCAGATTTCTTCGGCCACGGTGCCCACGGTGAACCAGGCGAACGGCATCTTTGCAAAGACGGTCTATGACCCGTATAACGGAACGCCGTATGCTGCGGGCACGTCGATCCTGGGTGCTCCGGATATCTCTCCGGCGGCTCGCACGGTGGCGGGCCTGATCTCGAAGCTGGGGCAGAGCAATGCGACCAACAGCAACTTCACGACCTTCCAGCGCTCGAACAATTACACCGACAAGGGCGACCTGCGCCTGGACTACACCATCGATCCGAGGAATTCGGTCTTTGTGCGCGCTTCGCACCTGAAGACCAATGCGACCGACTTTCCGATCTTCGGTCTGCCGCTTGACGGCAGCTCGAACGGCAAGCAGCGCATTCTGGACCAGCAGATCGCCGGCGGTTACACGCGCGTGATTGGAGCCAATCAGCTGCTCGATGCGCGTGTTGGTTTTTCGCGCACGCGGGCGGGCAAGTACTCGCTTTCGATCGGGACGGACCCGGGCTTTGTCTTCCCGGGCCTGCCTACCGACCCGAGGGTGGCCGGCGGCCTTCCGTCGATCAGCATCACCGGTTTCAGCGCGCTGGGCCGTCAGTCCACCAATCCGCAGTTCCAGAACCCATCGCTGCTGGACCCGAAGGTGAACTACACCTGGGTGGTGAAGAACCACTCGCTGAAGGCAGGATACGAGTACCAGCAGGTATGGATGGATGTGCAGGACACCAATCCGCTCTACGGAGGGTTTACGTTCGCGGGTGGTTTCAGCCGTAAGTATGCAGCGGGAAAGACGTCTGAGACGTCAACCAGCGACAATACGTTTGCCGACTTTCTGTGGGGAGCCACGAACCAGTACAACCTCTCCAGCTACTTCGTTGCGCAGCTGCGCAACCGGTCGCACTTTGCGTACCTGCAGGACGACTGGAAGGTGACGCCGAAGCTGACGCTCAACATGGGCTTGCGGTACGAATACACGACGCCCTACTGGGAGGAGCATAACCGGCAGTCGAACTTCGATCCGACGCTGGCGGCTTCCAACCCGCAGGGCGCGATGGTTCCGGTCACCTCCACGGGGAACAGGTACGGTTATTCGCCGGATCGGGATGACTGGGCACCGCGCTTCGGCTTTGCGTATGCGGCGGATGACAAGACGGTGATTCGCGGCGGTTATGGCGTCAGCTTCTCGCACTATGATCGGGCGGGATCCGGCAATATCCTGGCCATCAATCCTCCCGAGGCGCTGTTTGTGACGGTGGCCCAGGTGGCCCCGAACGCCGGTGGCTCTGCCGCTACTTACGTGAGGATGGACCAGGGGTTCCCGTCGTCTACGCTGGCCTTCAATCCTCTGACGGCAAACGTCACGTACATCGACAGCAATCGTTATCGCGACAGCTACGTTCACAACTACTATCTGGAGGTGCAGCGCAGCGTCGCCAAGAACATCCTGTTCGATGTGGCGTATGTCGGCAATCACGGTCTGAAGCTGTTGCAGCTGGCCAACCTGAACCAGAAGGACCCGGCGAAAGGCTATGCCCGGCCGTACCCCACCTACGGCGATATCACGATCGCTCTGCATTCGGCGTACTCGCACTATGACGCTTTGCAGGTGCGCTACGAGCAGCGCATGGTGGCGGGGCTTACGCTGCTGAACTCCTTCAGCTGGTCGCATGCGCTGGATAACGCGGGCGCTTCGCTGGAGGCCAATACTCCTTCGCCACAGGACATCCGCAACCTGGCCGCGGATTATGGCCAGTCGGAGTACAACCAGCCCATTATCAACACGACTTCTCTGGTTTACGAGCTGCCATTCGGGAATGGCCGCCGCTGGTTGAACAGGGGCGGCATTGTGAACCAGGTGCTGGGCCAATGGCAGGTCTCCGCGGTCAATCAGGCCATGAGCGGCTTCCCTTACCAGATCACCTATAATCCGCCGTCGAACTTCCAGGTTTCGGGGATCTCGGCCAGCTATCGCGGATCGAACCTGTATCGCCCGAATCGTGTGGCGGGCCAGCCGCTCAACAAGCTGGATAAATCGAGTTCGACGGGCACCTCGATTCAGTACGTCAACAGGAATGCAATCCAGATTCCGACCAGCGTTCCGGGGGCGACTTCGCCCTTTGGCAACATGGCGCGCGATCCTGGCCGCAGCCCCACGTTCAACTCCCTGAACATCGCCTTCAACAAGCGTTTCGACACGCCGCTGGAGTCGCTGAAGGTGGAGTTTCGTGGCGAGATGTACAACGCCTTCAATCACACGAACTTCACTCAACCCGGCAGCAGCATTGCGGTATCGTCGACGGGGCTTACGGGTGGGACGATCACCAACACCTTCGATCCGCGGATCGTGCAGTTCGGTTTGAAGGCGCTGTTTTGATTTGTGACTGTTGCTGTGGCAGATCGGCCATCCCGGTGGGGGTGGCCGATTTCCTTTATGGGATGCTGCGGGAAAGTTCATGCGGTTTTGCCGCGGGAGGCGGGGGAGGTGCGGCTCAAGCGATTGTGGCGGGGCGAGGCAAACCGCAGATCCTTCGACTGCGCTGCGCTCCGCTCAGGATGACACTTTGGTGGTGAGGTGTTCGCGGCGTTGCGGCTTTGGTTTCGCCGCTGTGCGGCTTTGGTTTTCGCCGCTGCGGGCTTTGGTTTTTCGCGGTCTTTCCGCTTCAATCTTCGCCGCACCGCAGCTTCAGTGTTCGCAGTGCTGCAGCTGCAATCAATGCGCTTCGCGGTTGGCGATGCTGACGCGGAAGGGAGGCTTTGCGGCATCTGCGGGGTCCTGGGCGTAGGTCTCGGACGTGTGGGAGGGATCGTAGCCGCGCCAGAGCCAGGTCATCTCTTCCGGGAACTCGGCTGCGCCTTCTCCGGGGCTATGGGGGCCGGCGCCGAAGCTGAAGTGAGAATCGTATCCTTTGAGATGGAGGGCGTTGGCCATGCGGATGTTGGCCAGAGGCCAGCTTCCGTAGCGCGGATTCTCCTGGTCGTTGGCGCCGTCCTGGAGCCAGACGCGGATGTTGCGGTGGGGTTCGCGCAGGATCTTTTCCGGGTAGTCCTGTCCGCCGTCGGGAACGGAAGGGTCTTCGTGCCACTGGATGGCGGTGAAGCTGCCGATCCAGGAGATGACCCGGCTGAACTCGTCGGGCATCTGCCATGCGGCGTTGAAGGAGGCGATGCCGCCCGAGGACAACCCGGTGATGGCGTGGCTGTAGGCATCCTTGCGGAGGTTGTACTTTGCGGCGACTGCGGGGATCAGCTCGTCGCGGAGAAAGCGGGCGTAGCGGTCGGAGACGGTGTCGTACTGGGTGGAGCGCATGGAGTCCTTGAGGGTGCGGGACCACTTCTTCGAGTAGGCATCGACAAACCTGTAGGTAGGGGTGCCGGGTGCGCCGGAGATGTCGCCGGGGTTGGTGAAGATGGCGATCATGACGGGGATCCTGTGCTGCGCGATGAGGTTGTCGATGACGTTGAGCGCCGGGTGGCTTCCCTTGCGATCGATGTATCCTCCGCCGTCGTTGAAGACCATGACCGCGGCAGGAGTCTTGGGATCGTACTGCGCGGGCACGTAGATCCAGTAGTTGCTGGTCATGCCGTCGTAGATGCGGCTGGTGATGGTGAGCTTGTCGGAGAGCTTGCCCTCGGGGACTCCGGGCTGCTGGAGCGAGTCGCCTGTGAGGGGAGGCGCGGAGGGCGCGGGGCCGGAGTAGTTCTGCGCTGCGGCGGACAGCACGGCGAGCGAGAGCGCGAGCAGGAGAGCGGTCTTCATGGCGCAACCACTATAACGTGCGAGTGGCGCATTCCTTCTACAATTCAGAAGATGGCTTTGAAGTTTGAGATCGGCAATACGGCCGCGAGCGGTGGCCGCAGAGGCGTGCTTACGCTTCCGCATGGCGCGGTTCAGACGCCGGTATTTATGCCGGTGGGGACGGCGGCGAGCGTGAAGACGGTGGAGCAGGGCGTACTGGAGCGGGTTGGGCCGACGCGAACCGATGGCCAGCCTCGCGGGGCCGAGATCATCCTGGCGAACACGTATCACCTCTACCTGCGGCCCGGCCACGAATTGATAGAGCGGATGGGCGGCGTGCACCGGTTTATGAGCTGGACGAGGCCGATGCTGACGGACTCGGGCGGCTTTCAGGTCTTCAGCCTGAGCAGCCTGCGCAAGGTGACTCCGGATGGCGTGGAGTTTCGCTCGCATCTGGATGGATCGAAGCACTTCTTTTCGCCGGAGCACTCGATGGATGTGCAGATTGCGCTGGGCGCTGACATTGCGATGGTCTTTGACGAGTGCGTGGAGACGCCCGCAAGCTGGGAGCGCACGAAGGAGTCCATGGGGCTGACGCATGCCTGGGCTCAGCGCTCGAAGGGACACTTCGAGGCGAACAGGCACAAGGTTCCGTGGCATGCGGAGTTTGGAGGTGCGACGCAGAACCTGTTTGGCATTGTGCAGGGCGGCATGTATGTCGATCTGCGCAGGGAGTCGGCGGAGCGGCTGGTCGAGATGGAGTTTCCGGGCTACGCCATTGGCGGGCTGGCGGTGGGAGAGCCGCGCGAGGTGACGCGGGAGATGATTGCGAGGACGCTCGAGTGGCTGCCGAAGGACAAGCCGCGCTACGTGATGGGCGTGGGGTATCCGGATGAGATTGAGGAGTACGCGAAGATGGGCGTGGACATGATGGATTGCGTTCTGCCGACGCGTGCGGGACGGCATGGTCTGCTGTTTACGCGCGCGGAAGATGGCAGTGTCGTGCGCATGAATATCAAACGCAAGGAGTACGCGGAGGACCAGGGACCCATCGACGCAAACTGTGGGTGTATGGTGTGCGGGCGCTATACGCGGGCGTATCTGCGTCACCTGTTTGTGGCGGGAGAGCCGCTGGGGCTCACGCTGAATTCGATCCATAATCTGCACTTTTACCTGGCGACGATGGATCGGGTCCGGGCCGAGCTGGCCGGTTCTCCGGTGTTCCTGTAGACGAGATTTCACCGTCTGCATCGAAGAGTTCATGAAGAAGAAGCAGGGCGGCGGTGGTGAGATTGCAGAGGCAGCGAAGCGGCTGCTGGGGTTTTCGTCGTTGCGTCCTGGGCAGGAGGAGGCGATCCGGGCACTGGTCGACCGGAAGGATGCGGTTGTGGTCCAGCCGACCGGATCGGGCAAATCGGCGATTTACCAGATAGCCGGCGCGCTGATGAAGGGCTCGACGGTCGTAGTCTCGCCGTTGATTGCGCTGCAGAAGGACCAGGCCGATTTTATCGAGAAGAGCCGCCTGCAGGACGCAGCGGTGGTGAACTCAAGCCTTTCGGCGTCGGAGCGCAGGGATGCGCTGGAACGGATCCAGGCGGGCGAGGTAGAGTACATCTTTCTTGCGCCGGAGCAGTTGCGCAAGAGCGAGACGATTGAGGAGCTGCGTGCGGCCCATATCTCGCTGTTTGTCGTTGATGAGGCGCATTGCATCAGCCAGTGGGGGCATGACTTTCGACCGGATTACCTGGAACTGGGGCATGTGCGAGAACAGTTGGGCAATCCGCCGACACTTGCGATGACTGCGACCGCCTCGAACCGGGTCCGCGAAGAGATGATCGAGAAGCTGGGGCTGCGAAGTCCGCGCGTGTTTGTGCGGGGATTCGACCGGCCCAATATCTCGCTGCGCGTGGATACCTTTGCCGATGGAGAAGAGAAGAAGGATGCGCTGCTGCGGCGGCTGGAGTTTGCAGAGGGGCCGGGAATTATCTATGCGGCTACGCGCAAGGGGGTGGAGTGGATTGAAGCGGAGCTGCGGCAGCGCGAGATCGATGCGCTGTTCTATCACGGCGGCCTGCGGCCCAAGCAGCGGACGGAGATCCAGGACCGCTTTATGGGTGGAGAGGTTCCACTGATCGTTGCGACGAATGCCTTTGGGATGGGGATTGATAAGGCCGATATACGGTTTGTCTACCATGCGGAGCCGAGTGATTCGCTGGATTCCTATTACCAGGAGATCGGAAGGGCAGGGCGGGATGGAAAGCCGGCGGAGGCGGTGCTGTTCTACTGCGCGCGCGACATTAGCGCGCAGCAGTACAAGACCGGGTCCGGAAGGATCGACCGGAGGAATCTGGAGCTGGTGCTGCATGCGCTTTTGGAGGAGAAGTCGTTAAGTGCGGACGACCTTGCGAAGAAGACATCGCTTTCAGTGCGCAAGCTGGGGAACCTGATCCATAAGCTCGAAGCCGTGGGCACGGCGAGGCGGAATGCGGCAGGGCAGATTGAGTTGGTCAATCCGGGCGCCGCGGGCGATGTGGCGAGGACCGTCTCTGATTTTCAAAAACTGCAGCAGGAGATGCGCAAGGAACGGCTGCGTCAGATGGAGGAGTACGCCGAGTGCCTTACGTGCAGACGGGAGTATCTTCTGCGCTACTTCGGCGACGAGTTCCAGGGGCCGTGCGGGAATTGTGACCGGTGCAGCGAGTAGGTCTGCGCAAGAGAGTGGGCCTAGGGGAGAACGCCGGCGGACTTGAAGAACTGGTAATCGCCCCACTGCTGGTATTTTTTTAACCATTCTTCGACCTGCGCGGGAGATTGATGCGGGGCGAAGGCCTGGTCGGAGTCGGCGATGGCGTAGGCGGTTGCCGCCGTGGTTGCGACTCCCTGGTTCAGGTCAGCCTGGTTGACGGCGTCGAAGGTGTCAGATGCCTTGTGGTGCAGCTTGAAGTACTTGTCGACTTCATTCCAGAGGACGAGGGTGGGGACACCGAGCAGATCGAAGGAGATGTGATCGGTCTGGAAGAGGAACTCGACGGAAGGCGTCGTGTCACCGGATCCGAGGCCGGACAGAAGAGGCTCGACGTTGCTGAGCGCGTCCTTCTCGTCGTCGCGTCCCATGACGTACCAACCCCTGGCGCGCTGCCCCCCGGTGTCGGAGATGAGAACGCAATCTATGGAAGCCATGTCGCTTTTATGCTGGCGCACGTATGCGGTTGAGCCGAGGATCCCCTGTTCTTCACCGCCGAAGAGGAGGAAGCGCATGGTGCGGCGAGGAGGATGTCCGCTGGCGCTGATGGCGCGGGCCACGTCGAGCACGGTGGCGACCCCGGTGCCGTTGTCCTGTGCGCCGGTCGCGGGATGCCAGGAGTCAAGATGCCCGGCGACGATGACGACCTGGTTTTGCAGCTCGCGTCCGGGGATCTCGGCGACGACGTTGTCGACCTTCACGTTTTTGCGGATGCGGTTTGTGAAAGAGAACTCGACGGTAACGGAGCCGTGGTCGAGCATTCGCCTGATGAGAGAGGTGTCTTCCGCGCCGATTTGGGCGGCGGGAAAGGGAAGGATGCTGCCGTCGAAGGAGAGTGAGGTGGCGGTCTCAGTGCCATTGGGACCGCCGACCAGCAGAAGCGCTTTGGGTCCGACCTTTGCGAGGCGGTCGAGAGCTTTGAGGACCTCACTGAACGCGGGCTGGTCTCCGTAGCTCTTGCGGTCGATGAGGACGATGTTGCCTGCGAGCTGTTTCTTCTGGGCTTCGACGCCGTCGGCGGTCATCGATTTGAGATAGGTGATCGCGCCTTTGATCCCGGAGGAGGGAGTGGAGGGGCTCCAGCCGAGGGAGTAGATGTGCAGCTGCTGAACGCGGGGCATGATGATTCTGCCGGTGGCAGGGACCTCCGGTTCCCATGTCGCCGGCATGGTGAAGGATTCTGTGTGAACGTTCGTCAGGCCAAGAGAGCGAAACTTCTCCTGCGCCCAGGCGGCGGCATGCACGTAGTTCTCTGAGCCGGTGAGGCGTGGCCCGATGGTGTCGGCCAGCTGACGATCGTACTCGTACGCCTGACCATTCACCATGGTGTCACCGATGAGATCAGCGATCTGCGCGCGTGTCTGCGGCGAGACGGGCATCTGGGCGACGGAGATGGCGGGGATGAGAAGGGCAAGAGCTGCGAGCAGGGGCCGACGCATTTTTTGAACGTACCATATACGGGCCGGGTCTGGATTTCCGGGTAGAAGGTGTGTGCGGGGCGATTGTGTCCGGGCGGGCGGAACCGCAGATCCTTCGACTGCGCGGCTACGCCGCTTCGCTCAGGATGACACTTTGATTGGATAGCAGATAGCAGATAGCAGATAGCAGATAGCAGGTAGCAGGGACCGGAGACTGTGGACTGTGGAGTGTGGATCGGGGCCCCGGGGATAGGGCACAGAGACAGGCTTTTAGTCGAGCAGGCGGTTCGCCAATTCTTCCAGAAGGATTTCGGGGCGTTCGTCGCAGAGGCCGGTGTGTACGGGCGAGACCTGGATGATGGTGCTGCGGGGCGAGACGAGCCAATGAAAGCGTTCGCGCTGGGAGAGT
>Ga0164242_10002284_pt1 | contig 22255 bp, 25 predicted proteins | sample OricomgcompostMG_FD_108783 | JGI IMG/M metagenome (GOLD analysis project Ga0164242, IMG submission 108783) | Miracle-Growth compost microbial communities from Emeryville, California, USA - Original compost - Miracle growth compost (MG) ... | reverse complement strand
TTCCGTTTCTATCTGCAAACTGCACAGTATCCCAAGCTAGAAGAAAATAATGCTCAAGACCGGCTTCTACAAAAACTTCTATCTCATAAGCCGCTCTTTCCCATGCCTTATCCTCATTGTCCGCGCCCCCATATCTCTTTTCAATACCCGCTTCTACAAGATCAATAAAAATTTCGGTTCCGTTCTTTTCCTTGACCTCTTTTTTATCTAGCCAAGGGCTATCGCTAGGAATAAATACAGGAAGATGGGGCTTATCAGCTTTGGGGAGATGAGCATTCGCGCTTTCACCAATTTTAAATGTATTAGCGATTGCCTCGTCTACCGCCTTTTCCGGTAGATAACTCATAATTTCACGAACGGTCTTTATATCCTTAAGACATAAGGCCTCAGGCGGATGATACATCTTTCTTTCGTCAACTGGAGTAAAGACATTCTGTCCGGTCTGAATAGCGAGATACGTATCATGAGCTTTAAAGTGATCTGGGAAGGCAAAATGTGCATCGTCGCCGTAGACCACTGGAATACCGCGTTCTTGGGCCACTTGCCAAAGTAATTCATTTATTAAACCGGATTTGAACGGCTCATCAGAGTCTCTATCTGTCCAATCAACATCTCCTGGATAAGATGAAAGCTCAATATAAAAATTATCCCCAAGCTCATTTAAATACCAATTGAGCCATGTGGTATCGCCCTTTAAAAGTCCCTGCGGAACTAATCCTAAAGCACAAGCAGAGGTGAATATAATTCCCTCTTTATACTTTGATATATCCTCGGAAGTAACTCGTGGAACGTAATGATACTTATTTCTATCGGCAGATGAATTTACTAATCTCCAAAGATTGCGTAATCCTTCATCTGTTTGTGCTAAAGCAATAAGGTGAGCTTGATCTCGTCCTTTTCCTACTTCACCCGAGAAATTAGTTCCGTGATAGAGCTCAATCCCAAAGTTTGGATTAAGACCGCGCTTGCGCATAGCTTTATCAAATTCTATATGAGCCGATACATTTCCATGATCGGTGATTCCCCCAAAAGGAATCTCGATTTCAAGAAGGCGATCTCCTATCTCATTTACTGTAGAAAATCCGTCAAGCGCGCTCATCTCAGAATGGACGTGCAAAGCCATTAATTATACCATCTCCTCTGATTCTTATTCTGGTCAGAAATAGTAGCCCATCTACAATTAGAGACTTCATAATCCCCGTTTACATCAATACGATCTAGAGTTTGACCATCCGGTTGTTCTCCCATATCTCTAAGAAATACTTCAAATTTATCCCAATTAGGATTGACTCGAATTCCTCGGCCACCATACTCGGAATAACTCTTGTGATTAGGGTTATTACATCTTTCTTTCATTTTTCTCCAAGAGTTATATGTTTTGGAGAAACCTTCTGATCTATGTCCGTGTTTTATTCCCATTCTTGCGCGCTTCTTTCGCTAAACCGTCAGCCATATGGTTATATAAACTATCTTTATGGCCTTTTACCCATATAAGCTCTACGTATGAGTGTTGGCCGACTGCTATATCAAGATCTTTCCAAAGATCCGTATTATGCCGACGTTCGTACTGTCCGTTGTAGCCTTTAACTACAATCTCGCTATCACTATATACTAGCACATCACAGGAGCCAAGTGAGCCTGAAAGATAATTTAATCCCTCAATAACGGCTTGTAACTCCATACGATTATTGGTAGTGTCGGGAACGTAACCGCTCCCGACTTTTTGACTACCATATGAATCTATAATTACGTAAGCCCATCCTCCAGACTTATCCTTAGTCCACGCGCTCCCATCAGAAAAAATCGCACAGCCTCTATCGGGATTAAGTCCTTTGGACTTTTTACGACCCAAGATTAACTCTTCTTAGCCGCCGCTTGTCTACGTAACTCTGCCAGTCTAGCCTTTTGAGGCGACTCTCTTGAAACAGAAGGCTTGTCCTCAGAAGGGCGCGCTCGACTAGTCTTTCGAGGCTCTTTTTTATCCTTCTTTCGTCCAAATCTATCTAGCGACTCGGTAATTCCCTGATAAAGATCCTCATAACGATCCTCGTCAGCCAATTCATGGATGTACTTATCTATCAATACATCTCCGATCTTAAGAGCGGCATCCTCGTTAGAAAGAGAACCGATTTGCTCAACTAGATCATCAATATCCTCAGATAAGTAGGAAACGCCATCAATGTACTCAACAAGGCCTGAGAGATCTACTGGAATATCCTCATATACTTTGCACTTGTAGACAGTATCGCTTCCCTTACCAATTCTGGTAATTTGACAAGCGTTTACGTGTACCTCTCCATCGGAAGAGTTGGCATCATCTACGATATTCCAGAAATTGTGATGTGATTGCTGTACAAACCCGACTTCGGGAGTCACTACAACTTCAGTATCTTCGGTTACATTGCCCTCGTCATCAAGAATTCTTCTCTCATATTCGGAAGTCTTTACTTGGAAACTTCCAGGTCTTTCTCTACCCTTATTGTCTTCCATAACCGGCTCTAACTCAACCGCAATAGCAATATTCTGAACGCTAATATTACCATCCCAGTCATCAACCATTTTATCTGACTTGCGTCCGATAAACGGATCGGTTCTAGCAATTACTGACTCAAAGTGATTATCCTTTGGGATAAAGGTAATCATATCGAATCGAGGTAGTTGGTCTGTTACTGAATTAAGAAAAAGAAGATATTTACTCTCTTTATCGTCTGACCAATAAATCTGCCTTAAGAAAGGCTTGAACTCTCTATCCTCGTTACCGCTTTTACTACTTGTATCAAAACCTCGGCGTATCTCGCCCATTTTTTCTCCTTAATTATTGAGCATCATAGCTCGCATTGATTTTACTATTATAGCACATTAACCCGTTTTAGGGTTAGATAAGACTTCTTCCTTAGATTCATCATCTAGCTCAAGAGCGCTTTTCTTTCCAAGCTTTTTTAGTTTCTTAGAAATCTTTTCTGTAGATTCCTCATCTACAGTCTCATATTTTTCTACGTTGGTGTATCTAACGAATGCCATATCTATATATTAGTCTTAGATATATGAGAAAATCTCTAGTTCGCGAGCCAAAGAAAGATGATCTCTTACCGCTTCCTCTAGACTTTTAGAGCCTCTGATGTTTGAATTAACAAAGTCTCCTAAATCTGATTTATCTCCCGGAACCGGAGGGGTCACAGAAACGGGAATGTACTTATTTAAGTAATTATTAGCTTTGGCTACTAGGTCTCTACCAACAGAGTCATTATCGGGAGATAATATTACTCCTTGATGAAATTTTCGTAAAAGCCTAAGTTGTGAATCTGTTATTTGCGACCCAAAATAACACACCGCTGGAATATCAAAACTTCTAAGCATTAGCACAACCGGAATAGACTCGACAACCACAATTGGTTTGTCCGATTGTGAAGCATAATCATAGTTATATAATGTATGCGCTTTGGGAAAATCCATTGTCATTGTATATTTTCCTATCCATTTAGGAAAATATTCTTTACCATAATCTACCCAACGATATTGCCATCCTACTAATTTTTCATTCCAAAAATGAGGGAAGATAGCGGCAGGCCCGTAATAATCTTCAAACTTTTTCTCTTTATTTCCGTTTATCTCTTTGATAGGAGACGGCTTCATAGCTAAATTAGAAAATCGCAAACCTACATCCTGAATTACCTTATCGCTAATTCCTCTGGTATAAAACCAGTCTGTGGGATCGGAAAATTTATCTAAAACTCTCTCGTTAAAATAAGGCATTTCAGTTTGACGAGCTTTAGCATCTTCAAACATAAAATGATACTCATTAGGGGCTTGAGCAAATGTTGACAACCAATCAGTTGCTTCATACTCGTCCATATCTTTAATTGCCATCGTTAAAGAGAGAAGATCACCTCCAGAACACACCCAGCAGTGCCATACTTTCTTTTCTCGATGAATAGCAAACTTGCCCGTAGTATCTCCGTGCTTATGTAAACCCCACATATCGGGACATTTACCCACGTCGTTATCTCCGCGTTGATATATAGGCTCAAACCCGATAGCTTCCTCAAAAGCGTCTATATCTATATCATTTTTGAATGATTGATATCGTAATTTAGTCACGTTCTTCTACCTCGGGAACTAAAAGATGAAAACAATCTTCGTGAATCCATCTTGCCAGTTGATGTGGGCCAATTATGAATGCAACATCTTCGGTAGGCGGCATTCCACAAGGACATGGTGCCACCTCCTCGTCATCTGTTAGCCAAGATGGTATTTCGTCAAATTCACTCGGAGTCATCATCTATTCTATCAATTATATCAAAATGACATCCTCTTGAAAGTTCAACATTTAATTCCCATCGCTGTGGAATATAATTTCTTGAAATAAGAATTCCAAGCTCGGCTACATTATTTCGTCTCATATCCTTATTTGCCCAAATTCCTAGTGCCAAAGTGGCCGTCTCCTCGATAGCTGAAGACCCTTTGGCCGTTGTAATATCCGGCATCGAATCAGTAGAAGAAGACCCGTTTCGATTGAACTGATGAGCAAAACAGATAGGAATAGTATCTGACAAATCACGAGCCTTATCCAATACACCCCAATAAAGGCCTGTACTGTTGTGTTCGCCTAGTGTTCCGCCGCTATCCGCTTCGATATATTGAAGCTGGTCTATATAAAGAGAGTCTACTCCCGCATCGATAGCACGTTCGACCATTTCCTCAATTTTACGTTCGCCTCTGGGAGGTTTTACTATTTTATATGATCCGAGTTCGTCCATTCTTTCAGAAGCTTCTTCTATCTTTTTCCAATCGGTATTTGTCATCGCACTTCTAAGATATTTCCACCAAGGTACGTCGGCCATAAGACAGCGAAGCCTCATATCTGTCTCTTCGGCTGGAAGCTCAAGAGAATAAAGCCATACATTTCTTTTTTGTTCAATATTAGCCTTGACACTTTGTATCATCTGCCACGATTTCCCGCTCTTGGGGGTTCCCATCACAAAAGTAATGCCCCGTTGGCCGAAAACATAGTCATCGATCTCTTTATATCCTAAGCTCGGTCCTTTTCCAAGATTTGCTCTAACCTCGTACTTTGATTTAGCTCGATGAATATCTCCAGTTCCATATACTTCACCATTCTTAGAGAGAACCGAAGAAAGTTTTCTTCCCTCTTGAAGAAGGATTTGAGAAATAGAAGAAGGGTTATTCTTATATCCCTCCTCAAGCCGTTTGAAAGTATCGCGGCTTCTATTTTTAGCATATCTCTCTCTAAGGCGATCAATAAGATCTCCTATGGCTGTCTCAGGTTTCTCAAATTCAAAATCAGAGTTATCTAACCCGAACTCTTCGTTTAGAACGGCCGGAGAAGCTATTTGCTTGTGTTGACGCAAATGAGACTTTTGCCATAAAAAGATATCTCTGACGAAATCGTCCTCAATAAGCTCCTCGGAGAAATTCTCTCCACTTATGGTGACCCAAGCATTAGGGTCGATAATATGATTTAATAACTCGTAATCATAATCTAAGGTTATTGGCATTACTTGTCTTTATTCTCTTTCTCTCTTAATTTCAGTTTCCCGTCCTCTTCATAAAGTTCCGCGTGAAGAGAACCAGTATCGGGATATTTTTCTTCTTTTTCCTTTATATGCTTTGGTAATCCTTTTACTTGAAAAGCGCCTTCAAGATTAGACTGACTCTTATATCCATATTTCTTCAATAATAAGTTAGCCTCTTTAACTTGAGGATCGGGAGCAAATACTCGATTTAGGACATTCTGGTATTTAAGTATCAATTCTAAAGCGCTATGAAGGTCTACTGACGCTTCATCCCTTATATATCTTCCAGTCCAAAACTTTCTTTCGTCTTCTTCTTGGGATAATCTTTCTTCTAGATAAACCTTAACTTCTTCTAGCGATTCAATCTTATTTCTTCCTAATATTCTTCTTATTCTATTTCCAAATAGTTTCATTGTATGGGTCTTATTTCTCCTCGTTCTGCTAACGCCTTATTGATCTCCCAAATTCCTTCTTTTCTAATATCCGATCTGTTTACTTTCAACATTTTTTGTTTAGCCGATAGGAGAGAAAAAGTCCTTGGATAATTGCTTTCTAATTCGTTAGTCTCAAGGTTAGTGGTTATAATTGTAACGCGATTATAGTTTGAGCGATTACGAATTAACTCTTCAAACTTTTCTCCAAAAAAGTCCTTCTGACGGTCAGAATATGTCTTAACAACCTCATCTAAAATCAAAAGAGTGCAATTATGTATTTTAGTTTCCTCTTCGATACGATCCTCATAAGGAATTTGATATAAACTGACAATATCTCGGAAGTTAGCAAAATAAACAGTATCTCCCATTTTTATAACCTCTCTGGCTACCAGAGAAGCTAAAAAGGTCTTGCCTACTCCCATTTCTTTAGCCATAAAGGCTATTCCGAGGCCGTTTCGTTTATTATTCTCCCATTCAGAGATATATTTTTCCGTTTCTTCCCAAGCAACGGGGTCAGATTCATAATCTTCTTTACCTAAACGCATATACTCATCTGGTATATGCGCTAACAAGTAATGACGATATAAATTTATCTGTTCTTGACAATCGCATTCATATCTCTTCCCTAAAAGGGTATATGTACTAGGTTGCCAATCATATATGCCGGGAGCTATTTCTGATTTGCGATTACCGCAGGTAGGACATTCGTCAGATCGTCTCGGACTGTTGCGAATCATCTCCTGTACTTCCTCGAATTGTTTGTTCGTCATTCTGGGAAGCTTGATACTCTTTGATGATTTGGATTGCAAAGTCACTTCTATCCTTTAAAGTCTTTTGATTTAGCGTTATTACATATCGACCATACCCTTCAGTAATCTCAGATACCTTCTGGTCGACAACCGCATTATAGCTCTTACCTTCTTCTTCTTTAACCTTGTCTGAGAGTGGAAGGTAAAATAAAATATCATAATCCTCAGTAGCGGCTTGAAATAGACCGATGGCATTCATTGCAGATCTAGCAATCATAAACCCTTGCGTATCTTCCGGATTGATAGATATTTGAGAGCTAAGAATAGCGCAATAGATACTAGTCTCATAGATGGTTCCGCAGGTAATTGTGCTAAATCCGTCTTTAGCAAATTTCTGCTCTTGGGTAATCCTCTCAAAGAGGATTTGAAAGTTTTGTGGGAAATTAGCAAAAATACCATAGGCTAACCCAGTAGTCTTTTCTAATCTAGGTACATAGTTATCAACTATCTTGAAGTCTAGCTCTTTAGCTATATTTTTGGCTAACTTAGTTTTACCTGAATTAGCTGCCCCTATAAGTCCAATCTTCATTAACATATATTTTCCGGAATATCGTAACGAGGACTATGTGTTTCAAAATTGACAAAACTAGGTAAATTCAAAGGGGCAATAATGGGAGGATTGATTGCATACTCTATTTCTAGAATGAGTTTTTCTAAGGTACCTAGAATTCTTGCAATATTTTTAATTTCATCTCCCGTAGAAACCGAGGATAGAATTGCATTTTTTATATCTTCTAATTTAACTAATTCTCTGTCTAATATTTCATAACCTGTAGTGCTCATGCTTCTCCTTTTTCTAGTTTAGTTATTCCACTCATGATTTCATTTATAACCATCGATCTGCGCTTAGATATTCTTCTCTTCTGGCAGGCAACTTCCACGATTCGTTCCACATCCTCAGCAAAGAGTCTTCTATCCCCCGAAGGGTCTCTAGGAAAGGAGACAAGTCCAGATTGCTCCCATTTTCTGAGAGTTGACGGAGACTTTCCGAGTAATTTACCCAAGTCTGATATAGAGAATCCCAATCTCCATGCGTCTGGGTCTTTTCCTTCATTATTCATCTATCTCCTCGGGATCTATTTCTTTAACTTCCAAACGATATTTTAGTTTACCAGGAATCAGATAGTCTTGTAAAATCGTAAGATCTTCTTCCTTTATCTCATCTAAAGGAATTAACTGTCTAAGATCTTCTGAATCAACATATTCGTCCCAACATAATCCCCACCCAACTGAATCGAAATCTGGTTCTGTATATTTAATAAAGTTCAATATGTCTTGAGGAATATCTGGAACCATAGAAATTCTATCCCAAAATCCAGGATTCTCTTGTTTGAGTTTTTTATCATCTAGAGTTGGATTCTCTTGGATAATATTTCTAGTAACCGAAATATTATCAACTATAAATGAATATTTGACGAAAGAGGGGTCTTCCTCTAATTGAACTTTATCGTCCAATACTTCTACTATTCGATAACCAGGATAATACGTTTCTACGTATTGCTCCAAATCTCCCTCTGGCTTATCGATAATTCTCTTTCCAAGAGAGCTTTCTTCCAACGCAGAAGACGCCTTTTTAAAGAACTCATTTCTTAACTTCTCCAAACTCTTCTTTGACTTACTCTGTTCATTATGTGAATGTATTAGCTCGCTAACTATGGTTTTCAAATCTCTATCGGTCATTTTTTATCTAAAATAGTTCTTTCAAAGCATCTGGGGCATTCGAAGTTTTCAATTTGCTCAGGACTCTGTTGCTCCGAGTTCTCTGACTCAACCCAACCGCATCTTTGTTCGAATGCTATCTGTTGATGGGAGCAATACCCTCTATGCAAATAGCCTTTACATTCACAAATATAATCATCAATTGAGTCATCAGTGTAAGGGATTATAACAGAATACTCTACATCCTCTTGGCTTTGTGATTGGACTTTTATCTCTTGCCAAGGCTCTGTAGATGCGCATCTTTGGAAGTATTTGTCTAAGCTGTTATTCATTTACACGCCCGCGCGCGTCTCGTAAATATTTGAAGTGAATATTAGTCAGTAAATATCCGTTCTTAATATTTATCATAAATGACTTATCTTGAATATTGTCCCTAAAGCATTGTTATACATAAGCTTATCAAGATAATCACTAAAGAAAAATTCTATAAAGAATAGAACTAAATACAAATTCAAGATACACTTCATCTATCTTATATTTATATTATATATAAAGGATAGCAGACGGATTTCGGTTCTTCAACCCCTAGACTCAAAAGTTTCTGTAAGACAATTTGCTATACTGGGTTTTCGAAAAAGAGTAAGAGCACTTGTCATCCAGATCTTCTCGCAGACGGCGACTAACGATTACTGGATAATCAAGACAAAGGAAAAGAATGAACGCAGTTAAACAAGATTTAAATTTTTCTCTCTATCAGAAGCAGATTCATAAAACTAAATATTCCCGTTGGATAGACGAGGAAAATCGTAGAGAGGAGTGGGACGAGACGGTTAATCGATTTACCGATTTTCTTGAAAAGTACATAAATACGAATTATTCGTCCGATATAGATAATAAAGTATGGGATGAAATTAAAGAGTCGATTTTAAGCCAAGATGTTCTCCCTTCCATGAGAGGACTAATGACAGCAGGAAAAGCTCTAGAACGCGACGAGGTAGCTCAATTCAATTGTTCTTATATTGCAGTTGATTCTCCTAGAGCTTTTGACGAAGCTCTTTATCTTCTATGCTGTGGGGTAGGAGTAGGGTTTTCGGTAGAGAATCAATACGTATCTAAGCTCCCAGAGGTTCCAGAGGAGTTATTTGAGAGCGACACAACTATTGTGGTTGCCGATTCTAAAATAGGCTGGGCAAACGCTACTCGCCAAATGATCGCCATGCTTTATTCTGGTTTTATACCTAAATGGGATTTATCTAAAATACGCCCAGAGGGCGCTCGACTCAAAACGTTTGGTGGTAGAGCTTCTGGTCCAAAGCCTTTAGATAATTTGCTGAATTTCCTTGTAGAGACTTTTGAAGCCTCTAAGGGAAGAAAACTTACCTCTTATGATTGTCATTCGATCATGTGTAAAGTAGGAGATATTGTCGTTGTCGGAGGAGTTAGGAGAAGCGCCCTTATTTCTCTTTCAGACCCATATGACGTAAAAATGAGAGATGCTAAATCTGGACAGTGGTGGGAGACTGCTCCTCATCTTGCCCTTGCTAATAATTCGGCTGTCTGGGAAGAGAAACCGTCTATTGAGCATTTCACAGAAGAGTGGTTGGCTCTTATGAAGTCAGGAAGCGGCGAGAGAGGATTTTATAATCGAAAAGCTGCTAAGGATAAAGTATACAATCTTGGAAGAAGGGATACAAAAGACTTCGGATTGAATCCATGCGCCGAGGTCTTCCTTAGAAATAAAGGACTTTGTAACCTCTCTCAGATAACAATTAGGCCCGAGGATACTGAAGAAACACTTATTCACAAGGCGAGAATCGCTTCTATTATTGGTACTTTTCAGAGTTCTATTACTAACTTTAGATATCTTTCATCAGCATGGAAGAAAAATGCCGAGGAGGAGAGACTTCTTGGGGTTGGAATGACAGGAGTTATGGAAAATAATCTTTTGAATGGGACGGGAGATAAAAAATCGGAAGAGGATCTTCTAGATAAACTTAGGGAAACTGTTATAAATACAAATATTGAGTTTGCTGAAAAAATTGGGATTAATCCTTCTGTCGCTACAACGTGTATTAAGCCGGCGGGTAATTCCACTCAACTTGTAGGGGGGCACGCTAGTGGTTTGCACGAGGCATATGCTCCGTTTTACATTAGAAGAAATAGGGCCAATAAAACAGATCCCGTAGCTCAACTTATGTATTATCAAGGAGTTCCTTGTGAGGACGAGATTTTACATCCAGACACAACTTGGGTATTTAGCTTTCCAATGAAGGCCCCTGAGTCTGCTATAGTGCGTTCTCAGAGATCAGCTATTGAAACTTTAGAACATTGGAAGACTTATGCGGATCATTGGTGTGAGCACAATCCTTCTATTACTGTTTCGGTAAAAGAGGATGAGTGGCTAGAGGTTGGAAATTGGCTTTACGAGAATTTTGATAAAGTTCCGGCCGTATCATTCCTTCCTTATTCAGAACATACTTATCAGCAAGCTCCATATGAGGAGATAGACGAAGAAACCTATAATAAGCTAATAAGCGAAACTCCTTCCGAAATAGATTGGTCTCTATTAGAGACATTAGAGAAAACTGACAATACCGAAGGGGTTCAGGAGCTTGCGTGTTTCGCAGGAGCCGGATGTGAGATATAATGACTAAACTAAATGAAATAACAGATAATAATTTTCAATCAGAAGTAATTGAAGCCGATCAACCCACTCTGGTTGATTTCTGGGCACCTTGGTGTGGGCCATGTCGACTAGTAGGTCCGCTCCTAGAGGAGATTGCTGAGGAGAATAATTTTAATATTGTAAAACTTAATATTGATGATAATCCTCAAACCGCAAATGATTTCGGTGTCATGTCAATTCCTACGATGATTCTTTTTGAAAATGGAGAGGCCGTAAAGACCATCGTAGGTGCTCTTCCGAAGAAGAAGTTGGAATCCGAACTAGATCTGCTATCATAAGATCTGTTGATAGCTGGACGCTAATAAATTTGCTATAATGCAATTTGCAGGACTTAGTTGAGGTCCAAGGACAGAATTCTTTAAGTAAACTTTAAACAGGTACCCTTACTTTTAGAATTCTGTCCTCTAATAATTATTGAATGAGTTGTTATCACACACAAAATCTAGAAGCCAAAGGCGATTTTATCGCATAAATCCTAGTACCATAATATAAGTGTACTAGGGCCGCAGATCGAAAATCTAGCGGCCCTTGAAGTTTCTAGAGAGCGTGATATACTAGCTCTCAAGCGGTAAGGACAAGCCGCTCACATATAAATGATCCATCCAAGCCCCGATAGCTCAGTGGACAGAGTCATTGACTTCTAATCAATTGGTCGTAGGTTCGAATCCTACTCGGGGTACTGGCAAAAGCAGATTCGTCTGCTATACTGCCAAAACAACATAGAGCAGGAACAAACATTATACGAACCTTGTGTTGCCGGTCAGACCCCTAGGGTGGTTCATTCCGGTGGGATAACAAGGAAGTGGTCGCGCCCGGCGTATAATGTCCTCTCGCATTATTTGCTCCTCATTCTCCAAGGTGGAGAAGCGGTCTGTAAAACCGCCGTCACTGACATGCTTGGTTCGATTCCAAGGGGGAGCACTATGACTAAGATAACAGACAATCAAAAGCGTCGTCTTGAAAAGAAACTTAAACATGCTAAGGAGATCCAACGCCGTTGGCGGTCGGAGTATCCCGATCACGAGATGACTCCTCGCAAGCTTGCTGTCCTTATAAAGGAACAAGAACGTTTTCTTCGTCAGAAAGAAAAAGGATTAACGCTACCCACTCCTAGCAAAAGCCCCGAGGGATTTATTAGAAGTGTGGAGAAGGCTGCTAATAATCCTGAATATAGAAAGCCAAGTCCTCCTAAGAAAAAGATTAAAAACAAGAAAAAGAGACGTGGTAAGGGTTCATATCCCCTTATGAATGAGATACTTAGACCATTTCCGAATGGTCGATCTAAGGATTTCCTTACTAGGATACCAACCGATAAATTGCCCTTCTCGATGAAGGAGTATGATCTTTATCTTAAGAGCGATCATTGGCAAGAGTTCAGAGAAAGATATCAGGAAAGTGATAAGGTACAACATTCTTGTTATGTATGTGGTACTGATGTTTATGATCTCCACCATTGGACTTATGTTCGTTTGGGTCAAGAGGAGTTAGATGATGTAATTCCTCTTTGTAGAGAGCATCATAAAATAACTCATAAGTTTGTCAAAAAGGGTTTTTCTCTTAGAAATGCACATACTTATGTAAGATCAAGATATCTACGAAATGAATTAGATCTTAAAGTTAGTAAGATTGATAAAAGCGAGAGTGGTGAAATGGCAAACACGCAAGCCTAAGGAGCTTGTGATCGAAAGATCTTGAGGGTTCAAGTCCCTCCTCTCGCATAACCATAACACTAGAGAGAAGACAAGTTGCTTCTAGCAGTTCTCATAAATCACATAAAAATAAATCACACTCTCTCGTAGTATTATAAGTTAGCGCAAGCCGACCGTTTGCGCTCAATTCCTAGTGTTATGGTTTTTAGCCCCTCTATCCCAATTGGTAGAGGAAATACGTTTAGACCGTATGTAGTCCGAGTTCGAATCTCGGGAGGGGCACTTTCTAGCAACGCGCTCGACTGGTAAAGTCGAACCGTAACTTTGATCAAGGCTAGAAAACAAGTGATTGGTCGTCTGGCTCGCTTGAGGGTAGCTCCCTAAAACGACGACTGTTAGGGCCTATAGCTCCAACTGGAAAGAGCGCCTGTTTTGCAATCAGGAGGTTGAGGGTTCGAGTCTCCTCTAGGTCCATCTTTAGGTATAGATGATATCTATGAGCATCTTCCCCGTTATGGGAGGGAAGGGTACACTGCAAGACTACATAAAGGATACATAACTATCCTGTAGTAAAATAAACTTAGCCCATCGTAATATACGATGGCATTCACAACAATCACAATAGAAGGTGAAGTAAAAGGACCCCACGGAGAACCAGTAAATGGTTCAGTAAGAGCTATCCTTTCTACGACCGTTACAAACGGATCTACAACAGTAGTTCCTGTAACTGTAACAGGAAGAATCCAAAATGGTCAGCTATCAATGCATTTGATAGCAAATGATGATCCGGATACCCTTCCCAAAGGATCATTTTACAAATTTATAGTTTCATCAGCGAATATTAAGCCATACGAATTTACTGTTCGTATAAAGGCTGATACTCCTGAAGGAAAAATCGATTTATCCAAACTATATGAAGAAAGTGGATTTATCGGAGCAAAAGTTCGTCCAACTATGTTGGCTAGCGCAACTACACAAGAGATTGTGGAAGCACTTAGAACATTAGAACTTATTGAATATGCTGAAACCCAATCGGGTCAAAGCGAATAAGCCTGCGTAGCTTAATTGGTCAAACTGTTCTTGTTGGAATGGGAAAAGCCCGGATCTTTCAAATCCGAGAGTGCCGGTTCAAGTCCGGTCGTGGGCATTTTAGGTATGATGGAGGCGTCTCGTTATATCTATATATCTCAAGCAACTGATTGAGCAGGGCTTGAGGGGTAACGGCGCGTGGTGTAGCGGTTGCACTCCACTTTTGGGAAGTGGCGGTCGCAGGTTCGATCCCTGCCGCGCCGACTTGTAGTACAAAAATGATTGAAAGGCAAGTAAATTGGCAGACGAGAAGAGACAATTAACTCAAGAGGAGATCGACGCGAATGTCCGAAAGGCAAATGCCGAGGCTCTGAAGGCGGAGAATGAATCTAAGAAGTTAGAGGCCGAAGTTCTTAAGATTAAGCATGAGGCCGATGAGGCTAAGAGTAAGGCCGAGCGAGTCAAGTATGATACAGAGAATCATAAATTTGATCATGAAAGAAATATTGAGCGTAGAGAGCGCGAGTTAGCAGATTTTCGTCATAATCGAATTTATAATTTCTTTGGTCCCGTAAGAGAGGACTCTTGTGGAGCTTGTATCTCAGAGTTAAATTATTGGGATAAGGTTGATGATTCTAACGCTGAGTATGAAATAATATTTGATTCTCCTGGCGGCGGCGTATTTGCCGGTATGGCTCTTTATGATTATATCCAGCAGCTAAGAAAGAAGGGCCATAAGATAACAACCGCAACACGAGGAATGGCCGCTTCGATGGGAGGCATCCTGCTTCAGGCCGGAGATCATCGTGCTATGGGTGCCGAGTCTTTTATTTTGATTCACGAAATCGCCACAGGAGCGATTGGTAAGGTAGCTGATATCGAAGATGAGATGAAGCTCTGTAAGATGATGACCGATAGAGTTGTCAAGATCTTTGCTAACCGTTCTCATCTTAGTGAAGCTAAGATTAGGGCTGGAATGAATAGAAAAGATTGGTGGATTTCTAGCGATCAAGCTCTCAAATATGGGCTTGTAGACGAAGTTAGATAAAGCTTACTCCGATGTAGTATAATGACTATTACCCTGAGTTGGTATCTCAGTAATCCGGGTTTGATTCCCGGCATCGGATTATATGCCGAGAAAGCATTGATGGTGATGCGCTACTCCCGTAAAGTAGATAAGGATATGGGCTCGAATCCCCCTCTCGGCTCCATTAAGGAGAAAAATGACAGATAAGAGTAGTAAATCAAGTAAAATTGAAGAGTTAGAGGCTAAGAAGCTGGAAGCGGAGATTGCCAATCTTGAATCTCAGAAGAGTAAGGCGGATTCTGAAAAGATTTATAGCGATCTTGAAAATAAGAGAAATGAGCTTTTCTATAGAGGAGAGTTAAGGTCTGAGGCCGAGGAGAGTTCATATGCAGAGTATGCAAATGTATATCATTTCTTGTCAGACGTAAATAGAATGACGGTCAAGGAGTGTATTGAAACTCTTGATAGATGGAAGCGTAGAGATCCCAAGAATACAATTACTCTTATTTTCAATTCGCCAGGCGGTTCCGTTATTGACGGATTAGCTCTTTATGATGAGATTCTCTCTATGAGAGAAAGCGGACATAAGATAATTACTAAAGCTAGGGGAATGGCTGCTAGTATGGGAGGGGTTCTTCTCCAGGCGGGCGATGAACGCTTAATTGGAAAGAATGCCCATATGCTTATTCACGAGGTAAGCTCTATTGAGATGGGGAAGCTTACTGAGATTGAAGACGAGGTAAAGTTCCTAAATAAGCTTCAAGATCGCCTCCTTGACATTCTTGCCGAGCGTGCTACAATAAGCAAAGCGAATATCAAGAAGCGTTGGAAGCGCCAAGATTGGTGGCTCTCGGCACAAGAGTGTATTGATCTAGGATTTGCAGATAGGATTGATTAAGTAGTCTTTTTAGGCCATTAGTTTAATAGTAAAACGCGAGTCTCCAAAACTTGAGTCCGGGGAGCATTACCTCGATGGCCTGTAGCAAGCCCTCACATAACCGAGGACACTGCTAATAGTCTAGGTTTGGTCGCTAGACTTGTTCATGAACAAAATATTGCTAGAAGTCCAGATATTACGACCGTCTGCACTTCTAGCTTATGGCCCTATAGTGAAATGGTATCACAAATCTCTGTCTAAGATTTAGCGCGGGTCCGATTCCCGCTGGGGTCGTTAGAGATAAAAACTAGTATGATCAGCTAGTGAAAGTCATCGCCAGACAACCGAGGTACCCCTTGAGGCGGCCACCAATAGAGGGCTCTGGTCATCGGATTGGTTCGCAACGGGCTTTCTCTCTTATAGTCCTATAGCTCAGCTGGGAGAGCGCGGCGTTTACACCGCCGGTCATTTAGCCTCGGTTCGAGTCCGAGTGGGACTACTACGGACAAGTTCTTTCCCTCCTTTCGACTTGTCCGTACAAGGTCGTTTAGTTTAATGGAAAAATGAAAGTCTAACATACTTTTGACGAAAGTTCGATTCTTTCAACGACCATGTAGTACACGGGCCTTATATAGAATCGATTGTGTAAAAACGATTAGATTACATAGCGGTGTGAGACACCTAAATCTCAAAAAACAATAATCGGCAACGATACTAATTTCCTCAATATCCCTGCTTCTCTTCAAGAAGAGAGAGCTTCGATGCGTGAGGCAGCTTTAGCTTTAGTTTAAGCTATCGGGCTAAGGATAGCCTAGGAACAGAATATCCTTTGGTAGTACCCCGCGAACAGTTTGTCTATTCTGTCAAAATAGACTGGCGCCCCTATCCGGGCCGTTCTTGGACGTAAACCAAGTGGTGGAGACTAGAAGTCCTAGTCCCGGTCTTCTCTAGACCCTAACTAGAGTAAGCTATAAGAAAGTAATTTAATACGAGTACGCAAGACGTGGGGGCAGTACCCACAGGGTCCATAAGTTCCTATAGTGTAATTGTATAACATAATTCCCTCCTAAGGAATAGATTCTCGGTTAGAATCCGAGTAGGAACGTTTGGAAGGGCAAACCAACGGCTGGCGATGGTATTTCTCCGCTAAAGAAACGAGCCTCTAAAAGGGCCTTGCGCGTTCAATCCGCGTCCCTTCCGTATAATATATGATGTTATCTTATATAAAATCCTTCTTTGATGAGAAGGAAGAGATTGAAACTTCTATTTTTGGAACTTGCGATGGTTTAATGTCTGCGCTAGGAGTAGTAATTGCTGAGGGAGCTACGGCTACTCATCATGCCCTGCTAGTCGCGGCATTAGCCCTTGCTGTAGGATCGGCTGCCTCTATGGGGGCGGGTCAATGGCTAAGCGATAATGATAAAAGCTATAAACAAGCTTTTATCATGGGAATTGCTACGCTTTTTGGTAGTATCTCTCCCGCCATCCCATTCTTCTTCACAAGCGGCTTGATAGCATGGATTTTATGTGGTATAATAACGATTATAGTAGCTTCAATAGTGGCTGAGCTTCGCCCAGGAGGTCGGCTTTGGAGTTATGTAGTAACATTTGGAGTTCTTATAGTAGCTTCGGCTTTAGGAGTTGGAGCATCATTTTTAGGTAGTATTTAATATTCTACGGTGGCGCAATGGTAGCGCAAATCGCTGTTAACGATTGGGTTGTAGGTTCGAGTCCTACCCGTAGAGCTAAGATCTAGGTTTCCAGTGATACTGGTGAAGCCGACAAGCAGGATATCCCTCTCATCAAGGGCGTTATCAATAACTCCGCAACTGGGGGATTTAAACCTCAAGGTTGAAAGACTTTATAAGAAGTACGTGAAGCTTCTTAATTTGATTCTGTGGGAGAATGGCTATCCAAGCGGCTGCAACCCGTTTCATGCTCGTTCGAGTCGAGTCAGAATCTCTACGGAAGTAGCCCGGCATGGACGAGGACACCGCCTTGAAAGCGGCTGGAGCTTAATCACTCTCGGGGGTTCGATTCCCTCTGCTTCCGCTCATCTGCTATACTAGAAATATGTTTCAACTTCCGATTAAAGAAACCAAGAGGGGTATTCGTACCGAGGCGACATTTGGTAATTATAAAATTACTAAATGGAAAATTGGTCCGTTTTCTCTTATAAAGGAATATCGGAGGCCGATTAATTTCGATAATCCTCATAATCATACGATTTTGGATTTCGATTATAAACATCCTTCATATAAATTTCAATTCACTTTAGTATATCAAAAATAACCCTCGGTAGCTGAGTTGGTGAATAGCGCCGATCTGAAGAATCGGAGACGTGGAGTCGAGACCCACCCGAGGGACTTAGCATAAGAGTATGGTGTCTAGAGAGATCCTAGAACAGAACATTCTCGTGTTTTCATTTTGAAACAAATCTTATGCTATCATGCAGATGTATACCCTCGATCTGATAAGTCGTAGAAAGGTTAATTGGTAACATGGAGGTTCGATTCCTCTCGTCTGCACTGAATTGTAGGTCTGGTTTCAAGGTCTTCTCAGGCCGTGCTATACTCGAAGGAGAGACCTGTCAGAGTATAGGCAATTCATTAGGCCTTCGTAGCAGAATTGGTTTATGCGGGGGATTCAAGCTCCCTGACGGAATTAAATTTCCATGTGGGTTCGAGTCCCACCGAAGGTATGGTAGTATAGACATGCGGGAAGGGCTGGAGTCCCAACCGAGGCTCATAACCTCGCGTCCCTCCGAGTTCAATTCTCGGTCCCGCCCTAGTAACATCTTGCTCTCTGATAGCTTAAAGCTTGATGAGGGCTCCTTACGGGATCTTCTAACGGCAAGAAAATCGCCTCTGGAGCGACTAATCAGGGTTCAAATCCTTGTCCTGTAGTTGGGTATCATTTAGCCGTGAGTGATAGATTGGAAAACCTGCCTCTCATTTGAGGAATCGCGGCCCTTGAACTTCTCTGCGATCATGCTATACTAGATGAGTCGCTTGAGAAGTACATTGACAATTGAATATAATATATTCCGGGGTCGTCTAATGGTAAGACGCTAGTTCGAACCTTACTTTGTGTTACCTTCTTCATAGTAATATATATGAAGAAGAATTCTATATTGAATAACGATAAAGTAGTTCGAGAAGTTGTCGAAAATAGTGGCAGTATAAAAGAATGTCTTGAAAAGTTAAATCTTAGAGCGGCCGGAGGAAATTATAAAGCCTTTCATGCGGCTTGTAAAAGGATAGGAATTAATCCTCCTCAAGTAGATTATTCTAGAAGAACGCGAAACGCTATTTCCAGAAATACTATCCCATTAAAGGATATATTGGTTGAGAATAGCGGATATATGAGTCGCGCTCAAATCAAGAAAAGATGTATCGAAGCTGGACTTTTAGAAAACAAGTGCTATAATCCTGAGTGTGGGATTGGCCCAGAATGGGCTGGGAAACCTCTAACCCTCCAGTTAGAGCATAAAAATGGAATCTATAATGACCATAGAATTGAGAATTTAGGGCTTTTATGCCCTAATTGTCATAGTCAGACGGATACATTTGCTGGAAGAAATTCTAAAAATAATGAGCCAAATAAGATTTGCTTAGAGTGCTCTAGATCTTTTAGAAATAGGGCAAATATTAAGTATTGTTCCAAAGAATGCTATGATAAAAATAGACCATCTTTTCCAAAACCTAGTCAAAGAAAAGTGCCAAGGCCACCAAAACAAGAGGTACTTGACAATGTAGCGAAGTTAGGATATAGTGCTACAGGAAGACTTTACGGAGTTTCCGATAATGCAGTAAGAAAATGGATTAAAACAGACATATGGTAAACATTCGGGATTGGTGTAGCGACAGCACTCTAAGTTTTGGCCTTAGCAGCCGAGGTTTGAATCCTTGATCCCGAGCTAGAATGAAAGCGAATCTTGAATTTCATCGTTAATGGAAATAACAAACAAATATTCAAGGTGATTTTCTTCATTCAACAATTTAGGAAGTGAGTTTTCGATTTCATCGCGGTGATTACGCTCTAAAAATCAATCGAAGATGATTTTCTCCTAAAACAAGCCCCTGTGTTGTAATCGGTAGCCAAGATTCTCTTAAAAAGAATTGATCTTCGGATCGTGCCAGTTCGAGTCTGGCCAGGGGTACTTAGTAGAAGCGAAAAGTCACGAATACATCGTAGATCAATGGTAGATCATTTCACTGAAAATGAAAGAGTTGCAGGTTCAAGTCCTGCCGACCCGCAAGGGTAAATTCGTCTTTAACTTTCTCTACTAAACATGCGGGAGTTTCGCCCTTTGGGCAATCCTCCTTATTTTCTCTATCACCAGAAGCGAAAGTGATGGATTTCATCGGTAACATCGTGCTTCGGTACGATTTCTTGGTTCGACTCCAAGCTCCCGCGCCTTGTAGTAAGTAAATTCTTCTAAAAAATAATAATTAGAAAGCGAAAAAAGTAATGGGTAAGTTTAATACAGTATCTAAGCCAAATCAGCCAGATACCACCAACTTTGCGGGTGGTCAGGCTTATTCGCAGGACGCAAAGACAGAGCTAGCGGCTCTTGTAACTACCAGTATGGTACAGGACCAGTATTATCGCTCAGCCGATGATGGTCTTTCTCGTATGAGAGAACTAGTTAGTAAGGTAGATCCCCTCTTCGCAGCTAAGGCTGCTGTATATGCTCGTAATGAGGATGGAATTCGTTCTATCACTCATGCCGTAGCCGGAGAGGTTATTAACTCTGTAAAGGGTGAGGAATGGACCAAGGATTTCATCAGCGCTGTTGTTCGTCGCCCAGATGATGCAACCGAGATCCTTGCTTATTATATGTCTAAGTATGGTAAGCCAATTCCTACTCGCCTAAAGAAGGGCCTTTCTAAGGCGCTTGGAAAGTTTGATACTTATCAACTTGCTAAGTATCGTGGAGAGAATCGAGAGGTTTCTCTTGTCGATCTAGTGAACATTGTTCATCCTAAGCCAACTGAGAAGAATGCGCAGGCTCTCCATGATCTAGTTAATGGAACCCTTAAGTCAACTGATACTTGGGAGACGAAGATTTCTGCTGCTGGTAAGAGCGAGAATGTTGAGGAGGCTAAAGCCGAAGCTTGGAAGGAGCTTTTGGGGTCTAGAAAGATCGGTTATTTCGCTCTTCTCAAGAATCTAAGAAATATTGCTGAACAGGCTCCGGAGCTAGTAGATACGGCATGTGAGCTTCTAGTAGATGAGAATCTAATTAGAAAGTCTCTAGTTTTGCCATTCCGTTTCCTTACTGCTCTTAATCAGTTGGATAACTATCCTAAGTATAAGATAGCGCTTTCAAAGGCTTTGGATATCTCGCTTGCGAATCTTCCAGACTTTGGAAATGCCCTTGTAGTAGTGGATGGTTCGGGTTCTATGCAATCTCCCGTAGCTGGCAATTCTGATCTTAGCTGTAATGCGCTTGGAGCAATTTTTGCTGCTGCTCTTTACAAGAGAAATCATTCGGACGTTCTTGTATTTGGAGATACTGCGGGTCCAGTAAGAGGACTTAATCCAAGCGATTCTACTCTTACTATCGCAAACCAGATTATGAATACCAATTATGGATATGGAACCAACTTCCAGTCTATTTTTGAGTCAGCTAACAAGAATTATGATAATATCATTATATTCTCTGATATGCAGGCATGGATCGGATATTATACTCCCGAGGCCAAGTTCAAGGAATATAGAAAGCGTACTGGAGCTAATCCAAACGTATTTTGTTTCGACTTGGCCGGATATGGAACAACTCAGTTCCCCGCTGATAAGATTTATGAGCTAAGTGGATTTTCGGACAAATCTCTATCATTGATGGAGAAGCTAAAGCAGGACAAGAATGCGCTTGTCCGAGAGATCGAAGCAGTAACGTTCTAGACCTGCTATACTAGAGGCGCAACGCAATCGTTCCCAAGTAAGTTTCGTTAGGTTCTTACTATAATCAAAAACCTAACAGCATGGTGTCATTAGTTCAATAGTAGAATTCTTCCCTGTGACGGAGGCGGCGAGGGGGCGGTACCCTCATGACACCCTCATGTATATTTTAGTAGATGTAGAGGCTACAGGAATATCTCCTTATAGTGGAGTTATGACCGAGTTTGGCGCTGTTGAGCTAAAGTCAAGAGCTTCGTTTCATGGTAAACTGTGGGAAGCGGATCCCGATCCAGAAAATCCGGCTAAACCTAAGATTACTGGAAAACAATCCAATAAACAATTTACTAAAGAGTACGATGTAATGAATAATTTTGCAAATTGGCTTAATAGGATTTGCAAAGATTCAAGACCCATATTTGTATCAGATAATAATGGGTATGATTTCCAATGGATTAATTATTATTTTGACAAAACACTAGGGAAAAATCCGTTTGGTCATTCTAGTCGCCGTATTTCCGACTTTTGGGCAGGTCTAAATAAAAACTTTTCAAATACTCAAAAATGGAAGAAATATCGCATGACGGAACATGACCATAATCCCGTAAATGATGCGATGGGCAACGCAGAGGCCCTAGAAAAGATCT
>Ga0164242_10002283_pt1 | contig 22266 bp, 23 predicted proteins | sample OricomgcompostMG_FD_108783 | JGI IMG/M metagenome (GOLD analysis project Ga0164242, IMG submission 108783) | Miracle-Growth compost microbial communities from Emeryville, California, USA - Original compost - Miracle growth compost (MG) ... | reverse complement strand
TAATAAACCGGAATCGGCAACATGAGCAGGTAAGGTAAGTAATTTTTTATGTCCCTTAGTCATTTAAGTGTTCCTTGTAGTATGGCTTCTACCGCTTCAGCTAAATTATTAAAAACAGGTACATCCAGTTGTGGGTGAGCGAGTAATGTCTGCTCACCATAACCTGTTCTGACTAAGACAGGTTTGCACCCGGCAGCCTTGGCTGCATCAACATCGGATTTTTTATCGCCAATATAAAACAGATCAGCTAATTCAGTATTAAAATGTTTGGCGGTTTGTTGCAGCATACCTGGTTTGGGTTTGCGGCAGGCACAATTATCCGCCGTTTTGTGCGGACAGTAAAATATAATATCTATTTGTACACCCCATGCAGCTAGCATTTGCTGCATTTTTTGATGGATAAGTGCTAAGGTGGCTTCGGTATAAAGTCCTTGTGCAACGCCTGATTGATTAGTCACAATCGCAATTTGATAATGCGCTTGTTTTAATTTAACAATCGCTTCCAGACTGCCCGGAATCGGCACCCATTCATCGGGTGATTTAATATAATCATCAGAGTCATAATTAATAACACCGTCGCGATCGAGAATGATAAATTTCTTCATTTTGTTTTTCTTATTGCAATAATGAGATATCAGCTACTTGTAAAAATAGCTCACGTAATTTATTTAATAGTAATAATCTATTATGTCGTAATTTTTGATCCTCAACCATAACCATAACTTTATCAAAAAAAGTATCGATCACAGGCTGTAAACCTGCTAATTCAGTCAGGGCAGCAGTATAATTAGCGGTTTGATACAAAGGTGTTACCTGCGTATTTTTTTCACTTAATGCCTGTGTTAATTGCTGTTCAGCAGATTCTTGTAATAAAGCGTTGACAATTTCACCGGTTAGATTTTGCTGATTTTCTTTAACCAGTAAATTAGAAACCCGTTTATTGGCTGCAATTAATGCAGTGGCTTGCGGTAGTTGGCGAAACTCGCTAACGGCTTTAATGCGTAAGGCAAAATCAAAGGGTGAAGCAGGGCGTTTGGCATAAACTGCCGCGAAAACATCGGCGGAAATATTGTGTTCTTGATACCAGGCGCGAAAGCGTTCATAAATAAAATCAAATGTTTGTGCTACAGCATTGGCATTGGGTAGCGGCATTGGATAATTATTCGCGGCTTTTTCCAGTAATTCCAGTAAATTAATATTTAATTGTTTTTCCACTAAAATACGTAATATGCCCACTGCGGCGCGACGTAAGCCAAAAGGGTCTTTATCGCCCGTAGGCGCTTGATTAATACCGAAAATACCAACCAAGGTATCTAAGCGATCCGCGAGCGCCAGCGCACAACCTGCTGTAGTTTCCGGTAAAACATCACCCGCAAAGCGTGGTAAGTAATGTTCGCGAATCGCAGTGGCAACTTCGGTAGGTTCTTGATCATGACGTGCATAATAATCGCCCATAATACCTTGCAATTCGGGAAATTCATTAACCATATTTGATATTAAATCTGTTTTGGCTAATAACCCTGCACGTTCTGCCTGTTGCTGATTGGCATTTATTTTCTCAGCAATATAGCTGGCAAGCTGACTGATGCGCTGTGATTTATCATACACGCTGCCTAATTTAGCCTGAAATACAATATTTTTTAATTCAGGCAAACGCTCAGCTAAAGTTATTTTGCAATCGGTTTCATAAAAGAATTTAGCATCCGATAAGCGGGCGCGCATTACGCGGGCATTGCCTTGAATGACTTCATCACGATTCAGACTTTCAATATTACTAATCGTAATAAACACCGGCAGCAACTGCTGGTCTTTACCCACAACCGGAAAGCTTTTTTGATGATGCTGCATTGCTGAAATTAAAGCTTCTTTAGGCACTGTTAAAAATATTTTATCGAAATGAACCAGTAACGCAACCGGCCATTCAATAATGCCGGTCACTTCGTTTAATAAATCCTGATCAATAACAGCAGTACCGCCTGCGGTTTGTGCGATTTGGATAATCTGTTGATGAATAATGTTACGGCGTCTGGCGAAATCAGCGATGACATAAGCCTTTTTTTCTAATAATTCAGCATACTGATTAGCTTCTGTAATAATAATAGGCTGCGGATGATGAAAACGATGGCCGTGCGAAATGTAATTTGCTGTTAATCCTAATATTTCAGCTTTAATAATTTTGCTGCCATATAATATGACTATCCACTGTACGGGACGCGCAAATTGCGTTTCAGTATCGGCCCATCGCATGGGTTTGGTAATCGGCAGGTTTGCTATTGCTTGTGTAACGATAGCGGGCATTAATTCATGAATGGATTTGCCTTTTTCAGTATAACGATGAATCAGCCAGGTACCTTGCGGTGTTTCCTGCTTTTCTAATTGTGTGATATCAACACCACAGGAACGGGCAAAGCCTGTTAAAGCGGGTGTAGGTTGGTTTTGTGCATCATAAGCTGCTTTAATAGCAGGTCCGCGGCGTTCCATGGCGCGATCAGGCTGTTGTTCCTGCAACTGTTTAACGAGTACTGCCAGTCGGCGCGGCGTCGCAAAAAATTCAATGCCGGCGAAAGACAAGGCTTCTTTATTTAATCCCTGCTGAATATTGTCTGCCAGTGTTTTACCTAAGGATTCTAATGATTTAGCGGGTAATTCTTCAGCGCCAATTTCAAGTAAAAAATCGTGTTGCATAAAAGTATCTATTGTTTTAAAAGAGGGAAGCCTAATTTTTCACGTGCAGCATAATAAGCTTCAGCAACAGCGCGTGTTAAAGTGCGTACACGCAAAATAAAACGTTGACGTTCTGTTACTGAAATTGCATGACGTGCGTCCAGCAAATTAAAGGTATGCGAAGCTTTTAAAGCCATTTCATAAGCGGGTAAAGGTAATGCCAACTCAACCAGACGCTGGCTTTCACTTTCGAAATAATCAAATTCTTTAAAGAGCGCCTCAATGTGTGCTTGCTCAAAATTATATGTAGATAATTCAATTTCATTTTGTTTAAACAAATCGCCATAGGTAATGCCATCGGTCCAGATGATATCGTAAATACTGTCTACACCTTGCAGATACATCGCGACACGTTCAAGCCCATAGGTAATTTCACCGGTAACAGGTTTGCACGTTAAACCACCGACCTGCTGAAAATAAGTGAACTGGGTAATTTCCATGCCATTTTGCCAGACTTCCCAGCCCAGACCCCAGGCGCCCAAAGTAGGCGATTCCCAATTATCTTCTACAAAACGAATATCATGCACTAAGGGATCGATACCTAATTCCCGTAGTGAATTTAAATAAAGTTCCTGAATATTTAAGGGCGATGGTTTAAGAATGACTTGAAACTGATGATGCTGTTGCACCCGATTAGGATTTTCACCATAACGTCCATCCGCCGGCCGCCGTGAAGGTTGCACATAAGCAGCGCGCCAGGGTTCGGGGCCTATGGCATGCAGAAAGCTTGCAGGATGAAACGTACCAGCGCCCACTTCCATATCCAGTGGCTGTAAAATCACACAACCTTGTTTTGCCCAATACTGTTGCAAGATAAAAACAAGTTGCTGAAAAGTAATAATGGACTGGGTCGTCATAGTTTACCTTACTGAACCTGTTGAATGACTTGTTCTAAACTGCTCGGGCTAATGGCGCCGGGTACAAATACACTTTTAACAGGTTTATTAACCTGGCTGCCATTAATTTTAACATTAGCTATAATAAATGCCGGTGTTCCTACCAGTTGTAATTGGTTTGCTAAAGCAATATTACTTTTGATTTCTTCAGTAACTGCTTTGCTTTTCATATCTGTTTGCAGTTTGTTGATATCGATACCGGCTGATTTAGCAAGGTCTAATACCTGTTGTGTCGTAAAAGGGGGTTTGGCTTCCATCAAAGCATTGTGCAGGGGTAAATATTTATTTTGTTGTTGTGCCGCCAGAGCCGCTTGCGCTGCGAATACAGAACTATCACCAAAAATAGGTAATTCTTTATAAACCACACGCAGATTGCTATTTTCTACCACTAATTGGTTAATAGCTGGAGAAACCCGTTTGCAATAAGGACATTGATAATCAAAAAACTCGACTAAAGTAATATTGCCTTTAGGATTGCCAACAACCGGGCTACCAGATGCATTGAATAATACAGATGCCTGGCTATCAATGGTCTGTTGTGCGTGTTTCATCATCTCATTATGTGCCTGTGTCTGCATGGCTTGCACCGCATCGATAATTACCTGTGGGTTTTTTATTAGATAATCATGCACGATACTTTGGATTTGTTTTTGCTGATCCGGGGTGAAAGCAGCGCTATCAGCGGCATAAACGCTTATGCTGCTGACTAAGACAGCAAGCAATAAGGCGATACGTATTAAAACAGGGCTTTTCACGGCATTAATCCTTAAATGATGGGAAGAAGTTATACCTTATAGGGTGCGGTGGAATTTGACAATAGTCTAATGAAAAGTATTATAAATCCTGCAGCGAAAACAGCTCTCGTTTAAACAAGTTATCACGCCTGTAAAACGCCAGTAAGCCCTGTTTAAATAACTCTGCCCGTTGTGGCAGTCCATTTTGTAAATAATGCAAAACCTGCTGGTAAATATTAGTTTTAAACGCATCACTGGCTACATTATTACCCGCAACATTATCGGCACTCACGCGAAAGCGGTAACCTGCCGCCATTGAAAAGATCCACTCCATCGCTTGTGGCTTTATTTCCGCCTGTTCAAATAAAATTTGCTGTTCAGCCGTGCGGCCATCTGGGTTGTACCAATAACCATAATCTACTGATTGGCGGCGTGCCTTGCTTGCCACACACCAGTGCGCTATTTCATGCAGTGCGCTGGCAAAATAATCCTGTGTGAAAATAATTTGATTAAAGGGTCTTGTCGAATCTTTTGGCAAATATAAAGGTTCAGCAGCGCCACCGATTAAAATAGCTTGTTCGGTTTCCTTAAATAAATTATTGAATAAAATAATTAAATCTTGATGGCTAAAACGCATGGTATTAATTAGAACTGTAAATTATTCGCTATTTTAAATATCATGTTTAGCTGTGTTGTACGGTGATGACTCCGTTGGTAATTGTTCATTATCAGCTTTATGTGTTAATTGTAAAGAGGTTATACTGTTTATGAAAATAAAAAATTCAATAGCTATTGCTAGGAGGTTATTATGCCAATACTGACAGAAGAACAACAGGGTATACAGCATCAATTGTACATTGAAGGTCATACCTTTTATAAGAGCGGTCAATATCAAAAAGCAATTGATAGTTTAAATAAGGCATTAGCCATGTCTAATCAACATGCAAATAGTCATTTTATTAAAGGATTAGCTTTGGATTGCCTTAATAAAACGCAGGAAGCACTCGAAGAGTTTAACACGACAATACTACAAAACGATACACATGCTGATGGCTGGTATTATCTAGGACTGATGTCTTACAAGAAAGCAGAAACTGCTGAACCACAAGATGCCTATAATCACCTCCAAGTCGCTGTAACTTGTATTGACCGAGCCGTATCGTTGAATAAAAATCATCCTGCGGCAGAAATGATGCTAGAAGAAGTTAAGAAAATGCAAGCGGAAAAAAAGGCATTAATGGAAAGTCAGTCTGGGTCAATGCAAAAAGAAAATGTTGATGATCTAAATAGAGCAATCGCAGAATCATTAAAATCACTAGAGCAGAAGAAGGAGTCTGATGCACAAAAGGACGCTATTTTCCAAGTGCAATGCGCACTTGCTAGGGAAAAGACAGACAATATCTTCAAAAAATATAATGGCGATACAAGCGAGATACAGAAAAAAATAGATCGTATGCAGAAAAAATTAGATGCATTTAAAGCGGAGGGTTATCAGGGCGATGAAGAAACAAAAAATAAGATCGCTATTAAAGCATTTACCATTATTAATCTAACAAAAGAGCTACAAAGGCTTGCACGAACAACACCGAAAAGCTCAATCGAAAAAACATCTTCTTTAAAATTTGAGAAGCGTATGTAATTTATAGGGTGAAGGGTGACGCACAGTTATTTTATATTTTACTTAAAATATTATGAGCATCATTATTTGTTTTAATTAACAATTTGCGTCCATTTTTTATGGTTTCTAGTTGAATATGAATATCGGGAGCAGGTAATAACCCTTTACCACGCTCTGGCCATTCAATCAGTAAAATAGCAGGGGTCGCTAAGTAATCGCGTAAACCAATATTTTCTAATTCTTCAATATTGTTTAATCGATAGAGATCGAAATGAAAAATAAGTTTGCCATTGATATCATAAGGCTCAACTAACGTATAGGTTGGGCTTTTTACATTTCCAGTATAACCTAAACCTTGTAAAAAACCTTTTACCAGTGTGGTTTTGCCGGCACCTAAATTACCATTCAAAAAAATTATGCAGTTTGCAGGACATACCTTTGCTAGCTTAGCGCCAAAGCTTAGTGTGGCGGCTTCATCAGTTAGAAAAAATTCTTTCATGATGGATTCATTAATTCGCGTAAATATGGCATTAAATCACTGGCCAGCATACCACGTTCACCATTTTGCTGCGCGGCTAAATCACCGGCATAGGCATGCAGACAAACACCTAATTCTGCTGCTTGTTGCAAATTAAATTGTTGAGCGAGTAAACCACCGATTACGCCGCTTAATACATCACCCATGCCACCGCTGGCCATGCCGGGGTTGCCGGCCTGACAAATACTGATTGAATCCGATGCGGCAACTAAACTGCCTGCGCCTTTTAATATGGCAATACCACCCAATTTTTGTTGCAGTTGTTTTACAGCAGTAATGCGATCGGCCTGAATTTTTTTATTATCGCTTTTTAATAAACGCGCCGCTTCGCCAGGATGCGGTGTTAAAATCCAGTGATCGGATTTTTTAGTTTGCTTAGCTAATAAATTTAAACCATCGGCATCAATGATTTTAGGCAATGCAGAAGCAAGCGCTTGTTTAAATAATTGTTTAGACCAGGCGGATTGCCCCAGCCCAGGCCCTAAGACAATGACAGTTGCTTTGGCCAGTAATGGTTTTAAGTCTTTGGCTTGTTTAACCGGATGGCACATCAATTCCGGACGTCCACTGACTATGGCGCTAACATGTTCTGGCCGCGTGGCGATACTCACTAAACCTGCACCTACACGCAAAGCGGCTTCACCTGCCAGGCGAGCGGCGCCTGCCATACCATAATCACCACCAATAATTAAAACATGCCCAAACAAACCTTTATGTGCATCACGTGGGCGTGGTGACAGAGCTGATTTAAAACGTTGCAGGGTTATAGGGTATGGTTTTTGCATTGGCATTTACTTAAAAGAGGGCTATGATCTTGTTAGTTTAACAAAATTAAGTAATTTTAATAGAGAGGAATAGCGCTAATGCCAATTATTGCTAATTTATCAGTTTTTAATAGTTTAACAGCTAATATGTGGGTGGCGAGAGAGTTTGCTAATCTATCTAATTATTATAATTATAGTTGTTTACCTAAGACTGATACAGCAACGCTGTTTTATTATGGCGGTAATTTCGCTTCATATATGCGTTTGATTCTGGATTATGCTTATGTAGGTTACCAATATACAGGCACTAGTTTTTTTGGTTGTTGTTCAGTGGGTGGTGAGGCAGGACGCCTATTTGATCAATATAAACTTGGACAGCTTGGTACCGAGCAATTTCTGGCAAATATTCGCGCTAAATTAAGCTTTCTCGAAGAGGCTGAGTATGAACCTGATTTAATAGCAGATTTATATGAGCATAGAAGCGAATATCTATCTTTAAAAGATATTACGAAACTAGAAGATCTAAAAACTAATAAAATAGCCATTGCCAATGCCCTGATTGAGAAAGCCTGGAATGTCAAGATTGATTTTAATGAAACGTGTTTGCAAAGAATGCAGTTATTGCTCAGCAAAGGCGAAGATATTTACCTGGTATCCAACAGTAATGAATTAAATATTTATAAAATTTTACATTGGTACAAGCAGCAATTTAAAACTATCAACTGGTTTGATAAACTTGATATTTCACATTGCTCTGATGAAAAACCGGTGCAGGTTGCAGCTAATCCCAATATCTATCTGTGTTTATCATATCGTTTTAATAGTTATAAGACTGATGCACAGAACAGACAATCCGGTGTGTTACAAGGAACACCGAATCTATTTGAAAAAAACCTTAATTATCTGTCTAAGTTTGATAAAGAAGAAGATATTATCGTAGTTAGCCAGTGGCGGCCCGACAGAGAGACTATGGAAAAATTGGGCGTACCGGCTAAAAATATTTTTACGCCGGATGATTACTTAAAACCAAAATTAACGGCTATTAATTCAGGCGGGCTGAAATTGGTATAATGCTGATTTAATTAAATTGTATATGCTACTGTCCTGGCGAATATGACAGCAGCACCCGCTGCACTTGATTAATAAACTGCACTTTAGAACCCGGCTGTGTATTAAATAAGGCTACATACGAAGTGCCATCATCTTTTTGAATAATTTGTGCAATAGTGCCGGTGAAACTACCATGTTTGCTCCAGTAGCGATGGCCTCTAATAGTTTGCACGGTCCAGCCCATTGAAAAATAATTATTGTTTTTACGTGCGTAAGCAGGTTTGGCCAGCATTGCATACATCATGCGCGAATCCAGAATTTTATAGGTGCTTAACGCTTGTAAATATTTAGCCAGATCAGGCGCTGATGCAATCCAGCCGCCATCAGCAAAGTTTTTTAATAAAATATCGCTGTTACTATAAGGAAAACCATCAATATTATTATAACCTGGCATTTGATAAGCATAATATTTAACTTCACCTGGCGCACGATTATATAATTGGGTGCGGCCTAGTTGCATATCAGTAATTCCTAAGGGCGTTAAAATATTTTGTCTAACATAGGCTTCATAACCGGCGGCGCCATAGCGTTGCCCATTTAATTTATTAATAATTAAACCCAGCATGCAGTAATTTAAGTTTGAGTAAGAAAAGCGTGTACCTGGGCGGAAGGCTAATGGAATCGTCATCATCAAGCGGGCAGCAGGTTCACAGTCGGGCGGAATTTTGCCGCCTAGCAGGTAAATGGAGTGACTGGTCCAGGGGCCGAACATGGGTTCCAAACTATGTGGACCATCGGTATACCAACCTGAAGTCATTTCCAAAAGATCGCGTACAGTAATCTGATATAAACGTGGATTGATATAATGGCCATTAAGCGGTGTTAAATCATTTAAAATATTAAAAACTTTATCATTCAGCTTGAGCTGATGTTGTTGTACCATCTTTAGAATAGCCACTGCAGTCAATGTTTTAGAAACACTGGCGATACGAAAGAGTGCATCGGGTTGCATTATCTGGCGTGAGGACATATCAGACCAGCCATAACCACGCGCCATTATTAATTTACCATGTTTCATAATAGCAACCGTAGCGCCTGGAATATGCCATGCATGCATTAAAGCAACAAAATGCTGATCAAAGTGAGTAGGAAAAGAAGAGGGATCGCCGGTGATAGGTACACCTTGGGCGTAGGTTGTTGCCCGTGTTACTGGACTAAATAGCAGGCAAAATAAACTTAAAAGCAGCAGACAGTTTATTTGGATAAATCCAATCACACGACGAACCATTCTTGTCCTCCTCAATGAAATCTGTTGGCAGGTTGCGCAGCTGTTGTTATTTTTTTAAAGCTGCGCATTCTGAAGGTTTTTTAAGAGTATGTACAGATATAGTTTTAGTTATGGGCCAGCATTTCCCTGCCATTGTGTAGTTTTATGATAGTGACGGTTTTGTTAGGAATAGGATTATTGTTATAACTGAATTTACTGGTAACACCAGGCCAATTATTGGTGCTAAGTAATGCCTGACGTACTTTTGCCGGATCAGTGGATTGTGCTGTTTTAATAGCACTGGCGATTAATTTCACTGTGTCATAACCTAAAGCGGCAAAGCTATTAGCCGGTGTTTGATGATAAAGCGCATGATATTTATGAATAAACTGCCGCACACGGCTATTAGGATTATATATACTCATAAATACGTGATTGGTGAAATAAATATTATTAGCCTGTTTACCTAAATTTTTTGCTAAAGCATCAAAACTATCGCCGCCTAAAATAGGTTGTTGATAACCTGCCTGGCGAATTTGTTTGATTAATGCAGGTGCTTCAGAAGGGCCTGCTGCGAGGAAAATTACATCGGGTGTTGCTTTAGCTGCTTTTAACTGAGCTAATTGATGGGTTATGTTGGCTTTGTGTTTAAAGGTGCGTATACCTACTATTTGTCCACCTAAACTTGTATAGGCCTGCTGGAAATATTGGGCTAGCAGAATGGTATAACTCATATCTTCATCAGCAAGAATAACCGCTTTTTTGACAGCCAGTTTGTTGAATGCATAATTAGCCAGTGTGCTGGCTTGCATGTTATCGGAATAACAGGCCAGTATTAAATAATTAGGCACTTGTTCTGGCAGATTAGGAGAAGTAGCGCCTGAGGTAATGAATAATTTGTGTGCTTGTGCTAATGCTGGCGCAGCGGCAAGCACCATGTTGGTATCGCTTAATCCTAATACGATATTAATATTTTTATCGTGGGCAAATTGTTTGGCTTCCTGCTGAATAACAGCGGGTTTTGATTTGCCATCCACCAATTTAAGTTGAACGGGCCTGTCTAACAGGCCGCCGCTTTTATTTAGCTCATGTACTGCCAATTGCGCGCCTTGCGCGGAAGCTACATCCAATGGCGCTTGATCACCCGAGAGATTGTAAATGGCGCCGATAACGATGGGTTCCGGGGTAGTATCTGCTAGTGCGGTAAAAGGTGCACTAACAATGCTTATTAATAAAAGTAAAGCAGATAATAAAGGACGCATCACTTACAACTCCTTTTATTGTTACAAGACTTGATTATTTGAGCGTACCAATTATATTGCTAGAGATTAGCTTTGTATATAAAAAACTCGGCCGCAGAGCGGCCGAGTTTTTCCCTGTTATAATTTCGCTCTGCGCGAAGTAAATTCGCGCAGGCGAGCAAAGGGGAGAGCTCCGCTTCTCCCCTTTGCAAACCCCATGGGGGTGTGTCGGCCGCAGAGCGGCCGGGTTTAAAATTATTAAATATTTAATTTCTTTCTATGACCTTAGCAAACAGTTTTATCACCTGGCAAAGCCAGTTGGCCCAGGCGATTTCAGATCCGGATGAGCTGATAAGCATTTTACAATTACAGGATAGTTTAATAGCACCGGCCCGTATGGCAGCCCGGCAGTTTAATTTGCGTGTACCCCGTGGTTTTGTGGCGCGTATGCAAGTGGGCAATCCAGCCGATCCGCTGCTACGGCAGGTGTTGCCGCTAGGTATTGAACTAGAGGATACGCCGGGTTATAGCCGCGATCCTTTAGCCGAGAAGGTAGTAAATCCTATTCCGGGATTACTGCATAAGTATTATGGCAGGGTATTATTAACGGTAACCGGCGCCTGCGGCGTGAATTGCCGTTACTGTTTCCGCCGCTATTTCCCTTATGCAGATAACAATCCGGGTAGTGCGGGGTGGGAGCAGGCACTTAGCTATATCGCTAAGGATGAAACCATTACCGAAGTTATCTTAAGCGGTGGTGATCCGCTCGCTGCTTCCGACGTCCATTTGAATAAACTCGTGCAGAAGATAGCGGCTATTGCGCATGTTAAAACGCTGCGTATCCATTCACGGTTACCTATCGTCATTCCGGAACGCATTACGCCTGAGTTAATACAGTGGTTAACTCAATCACGGTTAAAACCGGTGTTGGTCGTTCATTGTAACCATGCCCAGGAACTCAATGCAGCGGTCGGGGGCGCGATGCAGCGCTTACAAAAAGCTGGGGTTACTTTATTGAATCAAACCGTTTTATTAAAAGGGGTCAATGACTCACAGGAAGCATTAACAACGCTTAGCGAAGCTTTGTTTGCTGCGGGCATTTTACCTTATTACATCCATCTACCCGATAAGGTCCAGGGTACTGCGCATTTTGATGTGCCTGAAGCAACAGCCCGCGAATTACACTGGCAGATCACCCAAAGATTACCGGGTTATCTCGTGCCGCGGCTGGTGCGTGAGGTGCCAGGGGCGCCTGCCAAGCTTACGGTAAAATGAATCCTGGCCATAGCAGGGGCAGCTAAACTCAGACTTACCGCTTTTCCTACTTTTAAAACACGCTGGTCCTATGCTATGATGCGCCAACATTTTGACTGAATACAAATTTTAAGAACATAAGTTTAGGGGCGCTACGATGAAAAAAGATATCCATCCAAAATATACTGAAGTGAAAGTAACTTGTAGTTGCGGTAACAGCTTTGAGACCCGTTCAACCTATGGAAAACCAGACCTTCATATTGAAGTTTGCTCAAATTGTCATCCTTTCTATACCGGCAAGCAAAAAGTAGTTGCCAGTGACCGGGTGCAACGCTTTAAAGACCGTTATAAGAAAGGCGGTATTAGTATCAGTGACGCATCTTCATCTAGTAGCGCAGCTTAATTTGTTAAGCACTCATGATGAGACAAATAAGAATAAACAGGGGCAGCTTGAATCAAAGTTGCCCTTTTCTTTTTGAACTAAATTAAAAGTGGGGAATATGAATAAGAAAACTTCCATTTTTGCCTGGCTAATCTGTGGACTTGGCGCCCTTTTTTATTGCTATGAATATTTTCTCCGGGTAGCCCCTAGCGTAATGACGCAGGAGTTGAGTCAATCTTTTAATATCAGCGCGGCTGCTTTAGGCAATTTGGTGGCGTTTTATTATTACATTTATACGCCTATGCAATTACCGGCAGGATTGTTAATGGATAAATATGGTCCACGCCGTTTATTGGCGATTGCTGCTTTAGTGTGTGCCATAGGTTCATTTTTCTTTGCAGAGGGCAGTATTCACCTGGCTATGGTGGGACGTTTGATGATCGGGTTTGGTTCTGCATTTGCATTTGTGGGTACTTTACGCCTGGCAGTATCCTGGTTGCCTGCATCACGTTTTGCTTTAGTCACCGGCTCGGTAACTACACTAGGCATGTTGGGTGCAATGAGTGCTGATATTTTATTAAGCCATTTAGTGCAAATATTTAACTGGCAAAATACTATTTACCTTTCTGCTGGCGTAGGTTTAATTATTGCGGGTCTTATCTGGTTTACTATTCCGAATCAAGGTCCTAATAACGGAAATGCGAATAATGGCCGCAACAACATAACTTTTGTGCAACTATTTAAAGAATTTGGCCAGCTCATTAAAAAGCCGGATTTATGGTTGATTGGTATAGTGGGCTGTTTGTTTTATATGCCAATTTCAGTATTTGCTGAATTGTGGGGTATTCCTTATTTAAAACAGGCTTATGGTTTACCTAATGCAGTTGCCTCAAGCATGATTTCTTTAATATTCCTAGGCGAAGTAATCGGTGGACCTATTACCGGCTGGCTGGCTGATAAAATGAATAATCGTACCTTACCGATTACGATTTTCTCCAGTATCACGGCTATTTTATTTATAATTTTGCTCTATATGCACGGTATTCCGAAAGGAATATTGTATGTATTACTTTTCTTTATTGGTATGTTATGTACGGGGCAAAATCTCGTATTTCCGATTGCTTGCCGTATGGCGGATCCACGCCTGGCGGGAACTGCTATGGCAATGACGAATATGCTGGTGATGCTGGGCGGAGTAATTTTCCAACCACTATTAGGTATATTCCTGGAAATGGCTTCCGGCAAACATGTCAAAGGCGATTTAAGCGTTTATACCGGCAGTGATTTCCAACATGCCTTAATAATATTGCCGGTAGTACTCGTGCTGACAGTTATTATTATGCTCTTTGTTAAAGAAAAAAAGCATAATAGTGCTGTGAATGGCAATGTTAACAATGCTTTGCGAGAGCAATCGGCTTAAATGTTCAATTTAATTACTGATACCAACCGTAAATGGTGGATATTGGCTGCAATGTCTATTGGTATGGCGATGTCGTTTATCGATCAAACCGCTATTTCTGTTACATTACCCAGTTTGCAGCGTACTTTTCATACTACAGCGACCACATTGCAGTGGGTTATTGATATTTATCTGTTAGTCATTGCAGTGCTGGTCGTTATTGGCGGGCGTCTGGGTGATTTATTTCAATATCGCCGTTTATATTTCATTGGCGCAATCATTTTTTTAATGGCTTCTCTGTTGTGTGCATTAGCACCTGATATTATTTTTCTAATTAGTAGCCGCGCGTTACAAGGTATTGGCGCTGCTATTTTAATTCCTAGTTCCATGGTGCTTACTTTAAATGCGTTTGATATGTCAGAACGCGGTAAAGCAATGGGAATGTCAGTAGGATTTGCTTCCCTATTTTTAGCGATTGGACCTTTTTTAGGTGGTTTATTTACGCAATTAATGAGCTGGCGCCTGGTGTTCTGGATTAATGTGCCATTTACCATTATGGTTTTGATTATTATTCATTATGCTATAAAAAATGATGTAGCTACTGCTAAACATAGCAAACTCGATTGGCAAGGATTTATTACGCTGATTATTGCTACTACTGCTATCGTTCTTGCTTTGATGGAAGGCATTAACTGGGGTTGGCATTCACACTGGATTATTGGCTTATTTATTACAGGAATCATTTTTGCAGCGCTATTTTATTATAGCGAGCGGTGGGCGGTACAACCCTTAATTGATTTCACTATTTTTCATAATAAGATTTTTTTAGGCGCTGCATTAATTTATTTTTGTATGCAAATTGCATTAATGTCCATGGTTTTTGGCGCTATTTACAATCAAACAGTATTAGATTTTAAACCTGCTATAGCAGGCTTACTCGCATTGCCAAGCACTTTGCCTATCATGTTTATGGGGCCGCTGGCAGGCAGAATGCTAGATAAATATGGTTTGCAGCGCCCAGTAATAATTGGACTAGCGCTAACGTTCATAGGAATGCTGTTAAATGGCTATCTGGTTTATTATCAAAATTATTGGTATTTACTGCCAGGTATGCTGTGCAATGGCTTTGGTATACCGCTGGTTATGTCACCGATGGGGACTGCTGCAATATCATCTATTGATCGTGCGCAACAAGGTGTTGCTTCCGGTATGTTAAACGCAACCCGCCAATTAGGCGGTTGTATTGGTCTGGCATTATTAAGTGCGATTATTATTAGTTATGATCAATACCATATCGCTAATTTTCTTGCGGCTAATCAGCAAACTTATTCTAATATAACAGTGCAACAGGTTGAAAATTTATTAGCGCACTCGGGTAGTGGGCAATTTAATCAGTTGATACCTATTGCAAAAGCTAATTTTGCAAGTGCATATGGGCTTGGCTTGCATGTTAGCACGATTATTTTATTGATAGCATTGGTAATAGCCTGGCGTTTGCTTAAACGAGTAAAAAAGTGATTTAATGAATCACTTGTTCTTGTTTAAGGGATGAATGCTTCATGCTTTAAGCATTATGATGTTTATCATTAATGTGGACTATACCGCTGTTAATCTTGCATTAATTCCAATGGCTGCTGAGCTGCATGCCAATATTGATACTATTCAATGGGTATTAAGTGGTTATGTGCTGGCTTGGGGCCTATTAGTCATCCCCGCCGGAAAAATTTCCGACAGACACAGTAAAAGAAATCTTTGTATAATTGGATTGGGATTATTTTTATTTGCTTCATTATTAGCTGGATTAGCTAATTCAGCCCATTTATTAATTGCTGCCAGAATTTTACAGGGTGTTGCTGGCGGTATTTATGTGCCGACCATGTATGCATTAATTTACGTTAATTTTGCTGAACATGAACGTGGCCGCGCTATTGGCATGATGAGTTTAGGCGTTGGTCTTGGTATGGCTATTGGGCCATTTATTGGCGGTGTTTTATTATCCATCTTCGATTGGCGCAGTATTTTCTTTATTAATATTCCTATCGGTTTAATTGCGTTAGCTATTATCTATGCCGGCAAGCGAGATAAAGTCACTAATAATAACCCGCAATCATTAATCAGTGCTTTAATTTCACCACAATTATTGAAAAACATACCTTTTTTAGGCGTTATTATCAGCATAACGTTAGAGCAATTTGCTTTTTCGGCTATTGTTGTTTCACTTGGCTTGTTTTTACAAAAAGTCATGCAATTTTCTGCTTTAAAAAGCAGTATTATCTATCTGGCATTAACGATTATTTTTGGCGTCATTGCAGCTGCCAGTGGCCCCTGGATTGATCGTGCGGGTTTGCGCAAACCTACTACCATAGGTCTGGCATTATTAACGCTAGGTTCTTTCTTGTTTTTATTATTATCGCCTGCGAGTTCAATTTGGTTAATCTGTTTAATCTTTATCGTGCTGGGTATTGGTATGGGGTTGGCTTTTGCCGGCTTAAATACCGGCATCTAAAAATAGTTGCGGAAAATTATATTGGCATAGCCTCCAGTTTATTTATTATCTGTGCATTATTAGGTAATTTTTTAGGGGTAATTTTAACGACTCTGATTTACCAGCATGCAAGTTTAACCAACTTGCTACATCAATTAATTGCGCAAAAAATTAGGGTAAGCTCAATGCAGATACATCAGCTAAGTAATTATATCGCCAATATAGGCGAACAAAATTATCCGGTAAGTTTATTAAGCCATCAATTACAAACCCTGATTCATGATCATATTTTTAATGCTTTAAGCTATGGTGTGAATGCTGCGATGCTATTAAATGCCATGGTTTGTTTGGGAGCTACTTTGGTTTGTGTGCGTATGCTTAAGAAATAATGGATATGGGATATAAGGCACTTTTTCTAACGATTTATTCCTTCCCCCTTCCAGGGGGAAGGTTAGGATGGGGGTAACAAAATGCAATTATTTCAGTTTAAATCACCCCCACCTTAATCCTCCCCTTGGAAGGGGGAGGAAATTGAAAACGCAATTTCTAAACGGAAGCAGTATATTATCAAGATAGTGAGACAAAAAAGTGCTATTGTGCATGACTTATGAGGAACTTTATCTCAGAATAAATCAGCTGTTTCCTAAATACATAAATTGTATATAATAATCCCCCCACTTACTTAAAAACCCTAAAATGAGCAATTTTATCAACTTCTCCGTGTTGCGCCATAATCGCAATTACCGCTTGCTATACACAGGTCAGTTCGTTTCTTTTATTGGTACCCAAATTACCAGTGTAGCATTACCGTATCAAATTTATCATGTCACCTATTCGGTTTTAATGGTGGGGTTGCTGAGCTTATTTCAATTGCTGCCTTTGTTAATTACGGCATTACTGGGTGGTGTATTGGCTGATCGTCATCATCGGCGCAAATTATTGCTGGTTGCTGAATCTTTATTGGCAATAAGTTGTTTATTATTGGCATTCAATGCGACCACGGCCCAGCCGCATATTGGGGCGATATTTGTAGTGGCAGTTGCTATGTCGGCGCTTACGGGTCTGCATCGCCCGGCATTGGATAGTATTACGCAGCAAATGGTTGCAAAAGAAGAGTTTCCTCAAATAGGTGCTTTGCAGAATTTTATGTATGGCGTGTGTGTTATCGTAGGCCCGGCAATAGGCGGTTTAATCATTTCGCATTTTGGTTTGGTAAATACTTTTATTCTAGATTTTCTTACTTTCTTTATATCAATCATTACACTTTTGTTGATTAGCAATATTCCTAAACCTGTTGCCACAGAAGAATTATCTACCTGGGCTTCATTAAAACAAGGTTTTAAATATGCTTTTTCCCGTCAGGAATTAATAGGCACTTATTTAGTTGATTTTATTGCGATGATTTTTGGTATGCCAATGGCATTATTTCCTGCTATTGCGCACTCCTTTGGTGGCGTAAAAACCTTAGGTATGTTGTATTCGGCCCAGGCTGTTGGTGCTTTAGTGGTTTCATGTTTCAGTGGCTGGACTGCACGCGTAAAAAGACATGGTATAGCCATTACGATGGCGGCTGTCTTCTGGGGTGTTGCGATTATATTTTTTGGCTTATCTCATAATCTCTGGTTTGCCTTATTCTTTTTGGCGGCAGCCGGTGCATTTGATGCGATTAGCGGAATTTTTAGGCAAACCATGTGGAATGAGATTATTCCTGTTGAACTACGTGGTCGTTTGGCAGGTATTAATATGATTGGCTATATCAGCGGACCAAAGTTAGGAGATACAGAAGCTGGCCTACTAGCGGCTGCTTTTGGGATAACGGCTTCCATAGTATCGGGTGGGGTTTTATGTGTGGTTGGTGTTGGGATTTGCTGTTATTTCCTACCGAAATTCTGGCAGTATCGTTCTACGGATTAGCTGCGGCATATAAAGAGTACGTTCTATTAATATAAGCAAAAACATACAAATTGCACGATGTGGATTTTGAGGGGAATTCTGCCAGGATTGTGTATGAAGCGGTTGCCTTGAATCTATAGGAGCAGAGGAATTTACATATGCATAATGAACAGTTGATTATCTCTTATGAAGATTTTACCAAAGTAAATATTTGTGCAGGAACCATTATCGCAGCAGCATTAAATCCCAAAGCAAAAAAGCCATCGTATATGCTACAAATAGACTTTGGCAAGTTGGGTATTAAAACCAGCTCTGCACAAATTACTGAAAACTACACGCCGGAAAAATTAATTGGACAACAGATAGTAGCGGTGATGAATTTTCCAATTAAACCGGTGGCTGGAATAAAATCAGAAGTATTGGTATTGGCGAGTGTGTCCGATGAGGCGGGGACGGTATTATTGCAGCCGACTAAGTCAGTCCCTAATGGGTCGCGAATACTTTAATAGACTTCTTTCGAAACCGTCGTCTTTTAACGTTTGGCGGTGTTGTGTTGCTTGCTGCGGTGCTCATTTACTTCAGTAAACTCCGCTCCTCGCTTCGCAACACGCCTTGCCAAACGTTAAAATACTAGGTTTCGAAAGAAGTCTAATAACCAGATTGCTAAGGCAGGGTAATGGAAGGCCAATAGTAAAACGCTTGGCTGGAGATATACACTTAGTATTTTCGGGATAGCCTCAAACAGCTCAATTTTTGCGCAAAACTTGTTGATTTACTGCAAAAATTTGAATTTCTATCTTTATCTTCTAAGCTTAACTTAAAGCAATCGCGTAAGGATAGTAACATGGCTAATAAATATACATTTTCAAAAACAATCCTTGGTAAGCTGTTAGATTTTAGAAATGTACAAACTACAGATGAAGCCCGCAAATTTTTAAAAGAAGCGGGCTATATTTTCTATATCTATGGTGCATTGATACTACTTGCCCATTTATTCTATTTTAAAGATAGCGGTTATATTGATGGTCTTATTTATATTGCTTGCGCTTATGCTATTAAGAATTATCAAAGTCGTTTTATGGCGATTTTATTAAATTTATTGGTAATAACGGAAGTAGTTATAACTTATATAGATTATACTCATCTAGGACAGGGCGGACATAGTTTGGTAATCGGTATCATCGTATTATTAGTATCCTTACGTGCAACTCAGGTGTGCTTTAATTATCATCGCTTAGCTAACAGCAAAATTATTTTCAAAAATGCGCTCATAAAAAACGTACTCGCGCTAATCTATGGCATTGCGATATTTTTTATAGGCGCTTTTATAATAACTTATGTAATTCATTATGAGGCTGATACAGCATTATCATACGATACACTTAAACAAATTGCATATTATTTAAATTTTGTGCGATTAGTCATTACCATACTTGTTATGGGGCTAAGCTATCGTGGTTTGCTGCCATTTACTAAAAACAAACTCATCTGCGTAATACGTAATTCTTAAAATTAAAAAAGCTTTGGCTTCTTATTTGGAAAATGAGGCTTGAAAAAGTTAAAACTTTATCCAGCTAAAATAAAAGCTGAAATTAATTGGATGAAAATCCAAATTGCCAAAGTTGCGATTATGAAAAGCAGGATAAAGCCTAATGAGTGTGCCGCAAATATAGCCACTAGTCCGCTGGCTAATACGCTAGCTATACTTTGATTAAAAAAATAAAAAGCCATGCGATAACCCATGTTTTCAGTAGAGGCTTCTATGGCTAATCGTTGGACTACCGGCAGTAATATCCCTGCGCAAGCGGCATAGCCCATAAAAATAATTAAAAATAAATATATGTTGGCGCTATTTATTACTAGAAAAATCAAAGTTAAACCAATAATCGCAATGACTGGAATATATAAAATTTTCACTAATTTTTTAATATTAATGGTATCAATGATTTTATTTAATAAACGCATTCCAAGCAAAAAAGCGCCAAAAATAAGTAATTGGCTCCAGGCAAAAATACTGATGGGTTTATGGAATATTTGCGTAATTAGAAATGGGCCACTGGTTATCCAGGCAATTATCCCTGCTAATAATAAACACCCGGCAATGGAATGCTGCATAAAACCCCAGTTTTTGCTGATATTCTTGTAAGCTAAAAAAACTGCTTTAACAGAAGTAGAATTTTTGGGGTCAGGAATATCGCGCAAGCTAAAAAACATACCCAATAAAGCCAAGCTAGCCACTATACTAAAACATAGAAACATCAGCGGCCAGACTGCTATTTTAAGAAAAACTACGCCAATAAGAGGACCAAATGCAGGTGCTAAAATAGTGATGCTACCCATTAATGCTAACACTTTTATAGCTTGTTTTTGTTCAAACATACCATGAATAATGGCGTAACCCGAAACTAATATGGTGCAAACTGATGTGCCCTGGAAAAAACGACCTAATAAGAAAAGATGATAATAGTGAGTAACGGCGCAGAGTAAGCTCGCTAATACAAATACTCCGCCGCCAATAAGCAGTATCGAATTTTTACCGAAGCGCTCTACCAGCGGCCCCATTAATAATTGCAGCAACATGGAACCTAAAAACCAGGCGGTCAAACTATATTGCACTTGGCTGGCTGTGATATGAAATAAGCTAGCAACGGCTGGTTGTGCTGGAAGATACATATCATTTGAAAGATAAACCATCAGCTCTAAGATGACGAGTAAGGCTGGGAAAAATGACTTTAGCGAAAGCGCATTATTTTTCATAAATCAATATTTTATTAACAGAACTACCTTATGGCAAGGAGAATCATTATTAAATCACGAGAAAGTCACGAGCATGATTGAAATTGATTCAACGTCGTGCGTATGGATTTAGAAATCTGTAACCTATGTGTTCGGTACGTACCCTTACCCATTCTCGAACCTGCTTACACTCCAGAAAAAGAGAAATAAGAGAAAAAAGTAACAGCCCTAAACCAATAACAATTTTCTCATTTTTCTCTTTTTCTGCCCTGGTAGAAGGTTTGTACTTTTGGAACTTGCAGAATGCTAACGCTAATCTTCCGCCAATTTACGAACCCTCATCATCACCAGAAAAAGTGAAAAATGAGAAAGAAGTGCTGGGCTACAAATTTCTCTTATTTCTCTTTTTCTGGAGATTGGCGAGGTTAGCAAAAGGCCAAAGCCCAGTGCGGCAGAAATCATATTTTTACAGTTCCAAGCCTCGCTATGTCTCACGCGCAAAAAGCGCGTGGAGGCATAGCGGGGCTAAGCCAAAATTATAGGAGACGCACCAATGATGACGGACGCATTTAATGCGCCAGACGTACTAAGCGAGATCCGCGAGCAACGCGCTACCAAGCGTCGGCGTTCTTTTCGCCGTTCTCGCTTGGCGCGTTATCGATCTGAGTTAGTAGCATTACGCAAGCAAGGGGCAAGCTATCATGAGCTGGCCGCTTGGTTGCGTAGTAAGCGCGTTAAAGTTTCACACACTACCATTATCCGTTATTTAGCCAAATTGCCTGAATTAAAATTAACAGGAAAACCCCATGCCGAGCTTCCGCAGTGCTAAATCCCAGGCTGAACACAGCGTTAAGAAAAACTTAGGCATTGGTACTGCGCGCCATACCCAACGCCACGATCAAAAAATTCATAGCTTAGGAACGGCAAGAAATTATACCCAAGCGTTAACTCGTATTACGCAATGGATCCAACAAAATAAATTAGGCGATCTGAAACGATTAACGAAAGCAACCGCCGTTCACTATTTAGAAGTTCGCGGACAATCAGTTAAACAAAAAACCTTAGACCAAGAACGGCAAGCGATACAAGTGCATCTCGGTATTCAATTACCCGTAATTAAATCTGAATTGGCACAAGCCTTAAAAGGGCGTGCCTATACTATTGCACAGGTTGACCTCATTATTAAAGCACAAACACTAAAGCACCAGCTAGCCACACAAATTGCACTAGCAGCCGGTTTACGCGCCCATGAATTATTAACGTTACAGCATAAAGATAAACAATC
>Ga0164242_10002282_pt1 | contig 22267 bp, 14 predicted proteins | sample OricomgcompostMG_FD_108783 | JGI IMG/M metagenome (GOLD analysis project Ga0164242, IMG submission 108783) | Miracle-Growth compost microbial communities from Emeryville, California, USA - Original compost - Miracle growth compost (MG) ... | reverse complement strand
GTAGCGTAACAATCCCCGAAGCCTCACCCTAAATCCCTCTCCGAGGGAGAGGGACTTAAGAAGAAAGTCTCCCCCTTTGGGGGAGATTTAGAGGGGGCTAATTGCTCCGCTCCTCGCAATGACATTCTTTTTATTTTTAGGAGATGCTAACAGCACATAAGCATTTTTGACCATATTGCTGCCGATATTAAACCCTTACAGGGTTTGGCTATGAGATGTGGGTACACGGTAGCCCTTTGGTGGAGATTTAGAGGGGGCTAATTGCCATGTCGCTCCGCTCAATAACGTCCTTTCTTATTTTAGACACCTTCTCATGCAAGTTTCTTAAACATCAGCACACTCAACGGCGGCAAGGTGATCAGGATCGAATTATCTTTACCATGCCATGCTTCCGGTTCAGATTGTACCGTATCAGGATTACTTATCCCGCTGCCCCAGTATTTTTGATCGTCCGAATTGAATATTTGTCTCCACGGTCCGGATGCCGGAACGCCCGCGCGCTGCTGATAGCGCACAACCGGGGTCATGTTCATCACCACCAGGATATCATCTGCCGGGTTATTGCCTTTACGCAGATAGATCACCACCGAATCATTAACGTTGCCGCCATCTATCCATTCAAAGCCGCCGCTTTCAAAGCCCTTTTCATACAACGCGGGTTCGTTCCGGTAAAGTTTATTTAAATCTTTAATTGTTTGCTGGATGCCCGAATGGTTTGGATATTCCAACAGATGCCATTGCAGCGAATGCTGGTAGTTCCACTCATCCCCCTGCCCAAATTCAGCGCCCATAAACAGCAGCTTAGTACCGGGGTGAGAGAACATATAACCATACATTAAACGCAGGTTGGCAAATTGCTGCCACTCATCTCCCGGCATTTTACGCAGCATGGAGCCTTTGCCATATACCACCTCATCATGCGAAAAGGGGAGCATAAAGTTTTCGGTAAAAGCGTATATCAAACTAAAAGTAAGCTGATTATGATGATACTTACGATTAATGGGATCCTCGCTGAAATACTTAATGGTATCGTGCATCCAGCCCATCATCCATTTCATGCCAAAGCCTAAGCCACCTGCAAACACCGGCTTGCTTACACCCGAAAACGACGTTGACTCCTCGGCTATGGTTTGCACATCGGGAAAATGGCTGTATACCGCTTCGTTAAATTCTTTTAAAAAGGATATGGCTTCCAGGTTTTCATTGCCGCCATATTGGTTTTGCTCCCATTCGCCGTAGTTACGTGAGTAATCCAGGTATAGCATGGAAGCTACCGCGTCCACCCGCAAACCGTCCGCATGGTAACGGTCCAGCCAAAACAGCGCGTTACTGATCAGAAACGCGCGCACCTCGTTGCGCCCATAGTTAAAAATGTACGATTTCCAATCGGGATGAAAACCTTTGCGCACGTCGGCATGCTCATATAAATGCGTACCGTCAAACCGGTACAGGGCATGCGCGTCACCAGGGAAATGCGAGGGCACCCAATCCAGTATTACGCCAATACCCTCCTGGTGAAAACGTTCTACCAGGTACATCAGTTCCTGCGGGCTGCCATAACGTGAGCTGGCCGCGAAATATCCGCTCACCTGGTAACCCCAGCTTGGGTAATAAGGGTGCTCCATAATCGGCATCAGCTCCACATGGGTAAAGCCCATTTCCTTTACATAGGGCACCAGCTTATCGGCCATCTGGCTGTAGGTATAAAACGCGTCAGGGCTTTCCAGGTTCCTGGCCCACGAGCCAAAATGAACCTCATAAACCGAATACGGACTGCTTAGCGAGTTGTTGACATGGCGGCTGCGCATCCATTCCGCGTCCTTCCATTCGTAAAAAGTATCGGCTACAATGGATGCTGTTAAGGGCGGTTCTTCCCAGCGCAGGGCAAAGGGGTCGCCTTTTTCCATATCCTCCCCTGTCGATGCTTTAATATAATATTTATAGGTTTCGCCGTTGCCAACATTGGGCACAAAACCCTCCCATATTCCTGAACCATCCCAGCGGGCGAATAATTGGGTTGAGCCCCGGTTCCATCCGTTAAAATTGCCGATCACCGATACGTATTGCGCATTTGGCGCCCAAACTGCAAAATAGGTACCTGTAACGCCCTTGTACTCCACCACATGCGATCCCAGTTTTTCATACAGCTTATAATGCTTACCGGCCTTAAAAAGGTCGATATCAAAATCGGTAAAACGGCTGTACGCTTCAATAGCCGGCTGCGTTTGGTTAACCTTGGCCGTCTTTCCTTTACCTGCCGGGCTTTTAGCAGCCACCTTAACCGGTTTTTTAGCCGGGGGCGCAGTTGCTTTCGTTTGCGCTGTTTTTGTTTTGCGTACAGGTTTTTCTGAAGATGCAGCAGGATCGGATATTGAAGTTTTTTTTGCCATAGTGGAACGCCCGCGGGCTTGTATAGATAGACTTAGATTATTGTACGATATTGTATCAAATATACTTTATTCAACAGACAATTGACAGGGCTTGTTTTTGTGATAAATAAAACAAAAGACACTATGTCATTGCTGTAAGCGTAGCGTGGCAATCGCACGAAAGCATAGTGATAATGCATGTTCGCGATTGCCACGCTACGCTCGCAATAACAAGCTTTTTTCTACTTAATAATCTTTATCTGCTTGAAATTTTTGGGGTGCCTGAATTCCAGCTTGTTATTGGTGAACGTAAAATTGGTTAGCCATTTATTATCGATCATGATGTTGGATGGTTTAAAAGGCAGACCCATCACCGAGAAATAATAATTCTCATAGCGGGGCGTATATAAACCTTCCAGACTTTGCTGTATGGTCAGCGCGTCTTTTAATCCGTTTACAATAAATTTTTTCTCCAGGTAAATATCCTGCTCATAAGCGAATGTTTCGCCATAATCCTCAAATAAAAAGGAATTGGCTTCAAAATCGCTGTAATAAACATTCAGCTTTACTTCTTCTATCTCCAGTTCGCCAACATATTGCTGTACCGGATATTCGGGAATTACCGAGCCTGCCTTAACAAAAATAGGGATAGTATCCAACGGCGTGGCTACATCTACTTCCTGGCCGCCGCTCACCAATTCATTGGTCCAGAAATTATACCATTTGCCTTTAGGCAAATAAACTTTCCGGCTGGCAATTCCGGGTTCCAATACCGGGCATATCAGTATTTTATCGCCATAAGTAAACTCATCCTGCCTGAAATGGTTGGATAGCACATCCTGCTCCTGCATAATTACGGGCCGTAAAATAGGGAAACCGTAACGGTGATGTTCCCAAAAAGCCGAATACATATAAGGCAACAGGCGATAACGCAGTTCAATAAACTTGCGGTTGATAGCTGTATAGGGCTCACCAAAGCTCCATGGCTCACGCTCCTTGGTATCGCCAGCCGAGTGCGCGCGCATAAAGGGCGAGAAAGTGCCCAACTGGATCCAGCGGGTAAACAGCTCGCCATCGGGCTCGCCGCTAAAACCGCCTATGTCGGTACCGCAAAACGGCACGCCCGACATGGATAAACGCTGACATTGGATATTACCTAATTTTAGGTGCTCCCAGCTGGCTACGTTATCCCCCGTCCAAACAGACGCATAACGTTGTAAACCAGAGTAACCCGCCCTTGTGATGGTGAACGGGCGCTTATTCTTCATCAGTTTGCGCAAGCCCTCATAGGTGGCGCGTACCATTTGCATGCCGTAAACGTTGTGCGCCTTACGGTGCGAGCCGCGATGCCCATCGTACTGATGGCGTACATCGTCCGGGAAAGTGCCCGCGCCAAAAACAGCCGGCTCATTCATATCATTCCATACCCCGGCTACACCTAACTCCACCAGTTCATCAAACAAGCCGCCCCACCATTCGCGTACATCGGGATTGGTAAAATCAGGAAACTGGCAACGGCCCGGCCAAACATGGCCTTCCATAAAATAATCATCGCAGCGGCGGCAGAAATATTTTTTTTCCTTACCCTCCTTAAATACCGAATAACTATCATCCACCCGGATACCCGGATCAATGATCACCACGGTTTTAAAGCCCTGCGCCGTTAAATCGGCAATCATCTTTTTAGGATCGGGGAAGTATTTATTGTTCCAGGTAAAACAGCGGTAGCCGTCCATATAATCTATGTCCAGGTAAATGCCATCGCAGGGTATTTTTTTGTCACGAAAGCCTTTGGTAACCCCCCTTACTTTTGATTCAGGATAATAGCTCCAGCGGCATTGATGATAGCCCAGCGCCCAAAGCGGCGGCATGGGATGCGTGCCGGTAAGAATGTGGTAACGCTTCACCACATCCATCATATGCGGACCATGGATATAATAATACTGTAGTTCGCCGCCATCGGCCCAGAAACTGGTTTTGGTATTTTCTTCGGCGCCAAAGTCAAAATGCGATTTAAAGGTATTATCGAAAAAAATGCCGTGGGCTATATTTTCGTTTACACTGATATAAAACGGAATGGTACGGTAAAGCGGGTCCTGGTTCCAGGCAAAGGAATAAGCATCGGTGTTCCAGTTGGTAAAGCGTTTACCGCGCAGGTTTAACTCGGTAGGCTTATCGCCCAAGCCAAAAAATGTTTCCTGCGGATGGCAAACCTTGGTACCGTAAACATAATAACCGCCAAACTGAATATTTTCTTCCCAATGCATGGGTACCGCATCCTGACTGGTAACATGGTTCTCGGCGTCGGAAAAAGAAATAAAGAAATCCTTTTTGCTGATGTGACAGTTAATGTTAGGCGTGCTTATGCGATATTCGTCCGTGGTTTCCTGCAATTTAAACCCGGCCGTTTTTTGTTCTGCTTTTGGTACAGCATAGGAAAACTCCTCCAGGAAAACACCATGAGGCGCCAGCCTGATGCGGATGATCTCGTTAGTAATCACAACCGCCTCCACTTTAGCCTCGCCATCGGTAAAGTAGAATTTATTGCCCGCTTGTTCTACATGATTGGGGATAGCCAGGTACTTTTTAACAATAGGCTTTATTCCGTCGGCGGGGTTATTCAGATGCCGGAAACCTTCTTCTTCTTCAATTAAAGGAACTTGTATATCAGGATTAAGTATATTTTCTTCCATATAAAGTGCAAACTATCATCATCAAATCAATTAAGCGGTAGCAGTACCTGCCCCATTTACATTACGTTTGCTGCTAATAAACAATATTTGTTCAATAAACGAGCCATTATCCATACAAAAACATATTTCGTTGCTAACAAATACGTTTTTAATCAAAAAAACCTGAGCCCTAAACTTACGCAATAACAAAGGCTTTAGCAATTAAAAACTCAACATCAATCCACCGGAGGGTGGCATTGTAATGTTTAATCCTGCAGCTATATCATCGGTGGAAAATTCCGCGTCGCTCAATAGTTCGGTAAATATTATTTCGCCCTGCAAATTAAGCTGCTCCCGTAGTTCCGAAGGCAATTTCACATTCAATGCGCGCAGTTCGCGATTAAAGTTGACTACAATAAGCACACGCTGTTTACCGGTATAACGCAGGTAGGCATATACCCGCATGTCAAAACCGTTGCTATGCTCATTGGCCAGCATCAGCTCGTAAAAATAGCCTAAACGCAGGGCCTCATTTTCGCGCACGGCCAGCAATAGCTTATGATAAAAAAAGCGGAGCGCTTTTTGGCTGGCTTTGAGCTGGCCGCCGTCAAACCTGCCGTTGTTAACCCACTTTTGCAGGGCGGGCATTCCCCAGTAATCAAAAATGGTGGTGCGCCCATCGTTACCGCTAAAACCCTCGCTACCATCAGCAGTTTCGCCAACTTCCTGTCCGGCATAAATCATAACGGGCCCTACAGATAAGGTGGCCGTAACGATCATGCCCGGTATAGCCAGCCAGGCATCGCCTGCAAAAGCGCCAGAGGCAATGCGATATTCATCGTGGTTTTCCATAAAGCGCAGCATACGCTCATCTTTACCGCGCGAATCATAGTTCCATACTTTATTAATATCCCATATGGTAGCGTTATTATCATTGCGGGTTAGCCTGAACAGCGCGTCATATAAGCCCGTTTTATCGTACAAATAATCAAAGCCGCCTTTAAACAGGTAATTATTGTACTCCCTTACATCGTAAGCCTCGCCAATAAAAATCAGTTGGGGGAAATCCTTTTTTAGTTTACCAATCACCCGTCCCCAAAATTCCATCGGCACATGCTCCACCATATCGCAACGAAAACCATCGATACCCTTAGCAGCCCAGAAATGCAAAATGTGATACATTTTGATCCATACCGAAGGCGGCGGATCAAAATGCGGCTTCCACTGATCCTGATAATCTACCCCGTAATTCAGTTTAACGGTTTCAAACCAGTCGTTAACAGACGGCGCGGCGCTGAATACATCGTTCCCGGTTGCGCGGGCGGGCATTTCATTATACTTACCATCTTTCAGCGGATGTTTAAACTCATCGCCACCCGGGTTATAACCCGGCGGCACCACAAACGGCTGACCGGGGATATAATAGAAATCATTTTGCGGATCAAATGCTTTAGCGGTATCATCGTCGGCCCCAAAATCACGGCACTCGTCGGGCGCGTCGTCTGAATGATAAGCGCGGGCCACGTGGTTGGGTATAAAATCAATTATTACCCGCAATCCGTTAGCTTGCGTGCGTTTTACGAGCCCCTCAAATTCGGCCATCCGGTTAACCACATCAACCGCCAGATCGGGGTCCACGTCATAGTAGTCCTTAACGGCATAAGGCGATCCGGCGCGGCCTTTAATTACATCCGGGTCGTCATTCGGGATGCCGTATCGGGAATAATCCGTCATGGTGGCATGTTCAATGATACCGGTATACCAAATATGGGTTATACCCATCAGCCGAATTTCCCGCAGGGCCTTATCGTTAATATCGTTAAACTTACCCACGCCATTTTCTTCCATGGAGCCGTAAAACTTATTGTTGGTATTGGTATTGCCGAACAGGCGCGGCAACAGCTGGTAAATAGTTAATTTATGGTCGGGGAAAGATGTTGTCATGAGTTATTATTCATCTCGTCATTGAGGGCCTCACCCTAAATCCCTCTCCAAAGGAGAGGGACTTGAAGGAAGAAGTCTCCCCCTTTGGGGGAGATTTAGAGGGGGCTTCTTTCTCCTCAATGACGTAATGTGGTTAAATTTATTTTTAAATATTAAACTTTTATCACTTGCTATATCTATCAGAAGGGAAGCTTACTGTTTAAACAGCTCTTCTTTTCCTGCCTTTATTACTTGTTCCTCTCCATATATTAATAAGGCAATATCCCGGTCGTTTAAATTGCCGACTGTCACCCCATCCTTATTCACGGTAATCTTAACCATCGCTCCCCTAAACCCCACTTGAAATGAAAACGATTCCCATTGCGCTGGCAGGAAAGGATGGAACGACAATTTATCATCGCGCACGCGCATGCCGCCGAAGCCTTCCACCACCGACATCCAGGTGCCGGCCATGGAGGTGATGTGGCAGCCATCCTCGGTATCATTATTATAATCATCCAGATCCAACCGGGCGGTGCGCAGGTAAAATTCGTAGGCCCGTTTTTCATCGCCCAGTTTGGCGGCTAATATGGCATGTACGCATGGCGACAGCGATGATTCGTGCACGGTACGCGGCTCGTAAAAATCAAAGTTGCGGCGAATGGTATTTATATCGTACCTATCCTCAAAAAAATAAATGCCCTGCAATACATCCGCCTGTTTAATAAAGCAGGAGCGCAGTATCCTGTCCCAGCTCCATTTCTGATTGATGGGCCGCTCACCGGCCGCCAGGTCTTTTACCAGGGTCTGCTCTTTATCCAGGTAACCGTCCTGCTGCAAAAATACCTGTCGTTGCTCATCGTACGGGTAATACATTTTGGCTATAATATCCTTAAATTTCGCAAACTCGGCAGCCTCATTCAAATCAATTTTTGCCGCGAGCGCGTTATATTTAGCCTTATCAACCGCTTTTACCTTGCCTGCAACCTCCAGCGCGTATTGCATGCACCATACGGCAATAGTATTGGTGTACCAGTTGTTATTGATATTATTTTCGTACTCGTTTGGCCCGGTTACGCCCAGCATAACGTATTGCTGCCGTGCATCCGACCAGGTGATGCGCTGCGACCAGAACCGGGCGATAGCCAGCAGCACCTCCAATCCGTAATCGGCCAGGTAAGCCTCATCTCCGGTATAGCGTACATAATTGAATATGGCGTAAGCAATGGCCCCGTTACGGTGAATTTCCTCGAAGGTAATTTCCCATTCGTTATGGCACTCGGTACCATCCATGGTGACCATGGGATATAAAGCCGCGCCATTTTTAAAACCCAGCAAAGCCGCGTTCTCAATGGCTTTGCCTAACTGTTTGTAACGATACAACAGCAAATTACGGGTAACCTGCTGGTTGGCCGTGGCCAGGTAAAATGGCACGCAATAAGCCTCGGTATCCCAATAGGTGGAGCCGCCGTACTTTTCGCCGGTAAAGCCTTTGGGGCCGATATTCAGGCGGTCGTCCTCGCCGGTGTAGGTTTGGTTAAGCTGAAAGGTATTGAACCGGATAGCCTGCTGTGCCGAAACATCACCCCCGATAATAATATCGTTCAGTTCCCATTTGCTGGCCCAGGCAGTGGCCTGCTCGGCCAGCATTTGAGCGAAACCTTTGGCGCTTATGCGGTTTAAAGCAGCTTTGGTTAAAGCTGCCAATTGAGCCGCCGGGTGATTTTGGGAAGAAAGATTAGCCGCGTATTTATAAATAGTTACACGCTGTCCGCCGCTTACCTGCAATTTAAGTTGAGCGCCGATATATTTTTCGCGCGCGATCGCTTCGGTATCAACCGTTACCATCGAACTGTTTACCGAAATGTTAAATTTCATCCCGGTGGCTACTTCAAAGCCGGTTTTTTTAGTACGCATTTGCACATAACCGCCATCGGGCCAGTTAGCTTTGCTTACCTCGTCCCAAAATTTCTCGTCGTAATTGGCATCCTGATTTTTAACGTCGCCGTCGATATAGGGAACAATTTTTAGTGTGCCGCTAAAATTAACCGGTTTAATGGTATAGCTTATGGCCCCGGTTTCATCATCGGCCATGCTGCAAAACCGGATGGCTTCCACCGCTACTTCTCTACCTCCTGCCGTTTTAGCCTGGAAACTTCTTTTCAGATACCCTTCCCGCATATTCAGTTCCCGGTAAAAAGCGTTCACTTCGCATTTGGCCAGGTCCAGTTGTTCATCCTCCAGCCAAATATCAATACCTATCCAGTTGGCGGCATTCAATACTTTAGCAAAATATTCGGGATAACCGTTTTTCCACCAGCCCACGCGCGTTTTATCGGGATAGTAAACCCCGGCCACATAGTTACCCTGCAAAGTTTCACCGCTATAGGCTTCCTCAAAATTAGCCCGCTGCCCCATGCGCCCATTACCCAAACTAAAAATACTTTCCGATACCTTATGATGCTCAGGCTTAAAATCGCCTTCAATGATCTTCCACGGATCAGCTATAATGTAATTCTTCATACCCCCTAACCCCCTAAAGGGGGAATTTATATTCAATTTTTATCTTGTAATGTCCTACTCTTCTGCTCTCGTTTAGCAGTTGGGGCTTTTATATATTGTCAAACGCCCATTCTCCTACTCCCCCTTTAGGGGGCTTGGGGGCTTTATCCAATCCACTAATCACCATATCCGCTTCCCGCAGCGTTTCCGGCTCCCCTATCCCTACCGCTTTCATCCCTCCCGCTTTAGCGGCTTCAATACCAGCTATGGCATCTTCAAAAACCACACAATTTGCAGGTGGTATGCCCAGTTCCTCGGCACCTTTTAAAAACACTTCGGGGTTGGGTTTGGGTTTGCTTACCTTGTTGCCGTCAATAATGGCGTCAAACAGGCTGGTTATGCCAATCTTGTCCAGTATCATCATGGCATTTTTACTGGCCGAGCCTAAGGCCGTTTTAATACCGGCATCGTTACAATCTTGTACAAATTCTTTGGCGCCGGGCAATATTTCATCCGGTTTCATTTTGCCTATCATTTCCACATACCATTCGTTTTTCTGACTGGCCAGCCGCTCCCTTTCCGCTTCCGTTTTTTGTACACCGCCCCAACCCAATATCAACTCTAATGACCGGGTACGGCTTACTCCTTTCAGCTTTTCGTTATCCGCTTCGGTAAAATCGAACCCTAATTGGTTGGCTAAGCGTTTCCATGCCTGGTAATGATAAACAGCGGTATCCACAATTACACCATCCAGGTCAAATATGCAGGCTTGTATCTTATTCATATATGATCTCCCGAAAGGTACAAATTAGCTTTAAAAAAGTTGCGGGGGTGTTAAAAGAAATCAAAAATGGGGACAATTACCGGGGCGCGTTAGTAGAGGATCTGTTCCATACTATTGCTTAACCGGTAAGTAGCGCCCCTGTATTTCATGGTATTACCGCGGCATAACACATTTAACGTGCTATCCTGGTAAATAATATAGATGTCGCAATCGGGGTTTGTAAAGTAAACCGGCTCTTTTTTGTTGCCGTTTAATCCGTCAACAATATGATCTATTTCGCTGATGCTGGTATAGGTTTGCGTAATAGAGTCTGTCGGAGTACGGTAACGTACCGTTTTGATCATTTTGATATCAGAAGTATTGATGAGGCCGCGGTTACGGCATCCGCCAAAAACAAGCAAACACATCAATATCACAAAGTTCCGGTTCATGGACAGGTTTTAATGGAAGCCTAAATTTAGTAAAGGATTTTAATTTAACCTACTGGCTATCAAAAACATTTTGTAACGCTGCTGATATAATTTCAGCAATCAGTTAGGTTTGTATATACTTGCTTTAAAAACAATTGTAAAATATGAAGTTCTTTAAGGCTTTATTAGCTGTTGTTGCCACACTTGCGCTAATCTGGTCGCTTGAAACTAAGTTTGGCGATTTGCCGCCTATTGCCGTATTTCTGAACCCGGCAACCGGTTTCTGGCAAAACGCCGATAGTAAGCATATCATTAAAAAACTGGACCTGAAGCTAAAAGGCTTACAGCGTAAAGTGATTATCAGGTATGATGAAAACAGGATCCCGCATATTTTTGCCCAAAACGATCACGACCTGTACTTTGCCCAGGGCTATGTTACCGTTGCCGACCGCCTTTGGCAAATGGATATACAAACGCGCAGCGCCGCAGGCAGGCTTGCCGAAATTATTGGCCCCAAAGCCCTGCAGGCTGATGAATATCACCGGCGGATGGGAATGGTTTATGGCGCCGAAAACTCGTTAAGGGCGATCATGAAAGATGAGCGCATGAAAGTGATGATCAATGCTTATACCGCTGGTATTAACGCCTATATCCGTCAGCTTTGGAAGCGCGATTACCCCATTGAATTTAAACTGCTGGACTACGAGCCGGAGGACTGGAAGCCCATTAACTGCGTTTTGCTGATGAAGCTGATGGACGAAACGCTGGCCGGCCATTCCGACGCGGCCGCCATGACCAATGTACTCCATAAATTTGGCCCTAACGTTACCAATGATCTGTTTCCTGACCGTACAATGCACGAGGAGCCCATTATCCCTGCAGGCACTAAATGGGATTTTAAAGCCTTGCCGCTGCCCAAACCCGCTGCCGATCTTATAGCTTCCATGGCAGCGCCTGTCCGTCACAAAGCAAAAGTGGAAGGCATAGGCAGTAATAACTGGGTTATAGCTGGTAAAAAAACAGTCAGCGGCTACCCAATTTTAGCTAATGACCCGCACCTTAACCTTACTTTCCCATCCATTTGGTACCAGATGCAGCTTTCCGCGCCGGGCATTAATACCTATGGGGTAACCATCCCGGGCGCGCCTTGCGTGGTTATTGGCTATAACAACCATATTAGCTGGGGCGAAACCAATGTAGACGCGGATGTACTTGATTTTTATAGGATTAAATTTAAGGATGACAGCCACAACACGTACTGGTACAATAACCAATGGCATAAAACCATTAAACGGATAGAGCATATTGCCGTACGCGGGCAAGCGCCGGTTAATGACACTGTTATTTATACCCACCAGGGCCCGGTGGCTTATGAAAACGCCGCGAAAAGGCCAAAAGCATATAATGATATTCCTGTCGGCAGCGCGGTGCGCTGGATAGCCCACGACCAGACAGACGATCTGCTTACCTTTTACTTGCTTAACCGCGCCAATAATTACGACGACTACCGTAAGGCCTTAAGTTATTATACCGCTCCGGCGCAAAATTTTATTTTCGCTTCCGCGGATAAGGATATCGCCATGACGGTGAACGGACGGTTCCCGCTAAAATTCAAAGACCAGGGCAAATACATTTTGGATGGCAGCGACCCGGCAAATGATTGGCAAGGCTGGGTGCCTGCAGCGCAAAATCCGGCAGCCAAAAACCCGGCGAGGGGGTATTTAAGCTCGGCCAATCAGTCACCAACCGATGCATCTTACCCGTATTACATCAATTGGAGCTTCGGGCCCTATGAACGTGGTAAACGTATTAATGAGCGCCTTGCCGCCATGCAAAATGCCACGGTTGACAGCATGCGCGCCTTACAGACCGATACCTACAGCATTAGCGCCCGGGATGTGCTGCCAACGATGATCGGTTATCTTGACAGTGGCAAGTTGGATAAAAATCAACGCCAGGCCTTAGCAATATTAACAAGCTGGAATAAACGCTTTGATGCCAACGAAACCGGCGCAACCATTTTCAATGCCTGGTGGCTAAAGTTTTATGGTATGATATGGAATGATGAGTTTGACAACAGTTCCCTTATGCTTCCCTCGCGCGATCGTACGGAACAATTGCTGTTAAAAGAGCCTGGTTCCAAATGGTTTGATAATATCCGCACCCCTTTAAATGAAACCTGTGCCGATATAGTGAACCACTCCTTTATCGCATCGGTTAATGAATTGGTACATGCCCACGGTAAACCCGGTAAAAACTGGCGATGGGGCTATGTAAAGCTTACCTATATCAATCACCTGGCTAACCTGCCCGGCTTTGGCGCGGAGAATATAATTGCCGGTGGAACAGGCTCGGTAATTAATGCTTTGGTTGATCAGCATGGCCCCTCATGGCGCATGGTGGTACAAATGGGGCCAAAAGTACAGGGTTATGGCATTTTCCCCGGCGGCGAATCGGGCAATCCCGGTAGCATATATTACGATGATATGCTTAAAACCTGGGAATCGGGCAAATTGAAGCCTTTATTATTCCTGCAATCGCCGGCTGAAAAATCTGAACGGATTAAATCTACATTAACCCTTACTGGCAACTGATATGCTGTTTATTCTCATTTTTGTACTCACTTTAATTGCAGGATTTATTACCCCCTGGTGGGCGGCAGCTATTATAGCCTTTATTATGGCCGTTTATGCGGGCAAAAAACCGGCGCAGGCCTTTTGGTCGGGCTTTGGGGCGGTATTTATGGTGTGGACCATATTGGCCCTGGTTAAAAGTGTACCGAATGATCATGTTCTTGCCGGTCGTGTAGCCGTGCTTTTCCATTTACCGCATTGGATATTCCTGCTGCTGATCACCGCTTTAATTGGCGGCCTGGTGGGCGGCATGTCGGCCCTCTCTGGTTTTTTGGTGAGGCGATTGCTGGCAAAGTAAACCATAACTCTCTTCTATGTCACTTAAAAGCTGTCTAAATAAAAAGACGCTCCTCCGTCGGAGGACATTAGTCTTGAATAATAACCTCCTAAGCCATATCAAATTTTTATTTCATCAATTAAAATATTGATTTTAAACATCTTACAACTTATTTTAAAATAATTCTTGCAACGTATAATTATATCCATACATTTGTACTACTAAATCGGTAGATTTTATATACTATGGCATCAGCTAATTCAAACACGCTACTACCCGCTTCTTACTGTCATACCTGTTGCTGTTAAAGCGGCGGCACTCTCCTATTTATCCTTTCTTCCTGTAATCAAAGTTTATTCACTAATAATCATCATTTAATAACTATGAAATTTATTTCGTTCATGAAAAAAAATTTACTGCTAATTTTTTTAATTTATTCGTCGGCCGCGTTTGCTCAGCACATTATAACCGGCACAGTTACAGACAGCAAAGGCGAACCGGTACCAAATGCCTCTGTTACCATCAGAGGGACAAGCCAAGGGGCGAGTGCCGATAATAATGGCCAGTTCTCGCTCAAAGTAAACATACAACCGCCATTTTACATCAGGATCAGTTCGGTTGGTTTCAAGCCTCAGGATTTCCAGGTTTTAAACCTTCAAACCGCGCCTTCAGCGTTTGTACTGGTTGACGATGACCAGTTACAGGAGATCGTTGTTGTATCAAGAAGACGTAAAGAACTTTTACAGGACGTACCCATCCCTATTTCGGTAATAGGCGGCCCACAGGTTGATCAACCCGGCGCCTTTAACGTTAACCGGATAAAGGAGCTTATTCCATCGGTACAGCTTTATACATCAAATCCCCGCAATACCGGTATTAACATTCGCGGCATCGGCTCTCCATTTGGCCTCACTAATGATGGCCTTGATCCGGGCGTAGGTTTTTATGTAGATGGTGTTTATTATGCACGCCCCGCCGCCGCGACGCTTGATTTTATTGACGTTGATAATATCGAGGTATTACGTGGCCCGCAGGGTACGTTATTTGGCAAAAACACGGCCGCCGGGGCTATCAACATTACCACCCGTAAAGCCAGCTTTACATCTGGTGTAGCATTTGAAAGCAGTTTTGGCAATTACGGTTATATACAAACAAAAGCCTCCGTTACCGGTCCGCTTACTAAACAATTAGCGGCCCGCATATCGTTTTCAGGAACTCAGCGTAATGGCTTGATCCAAAACGTAGCTAAACAACAGGCCGTTAACGATATCAACAACATTGGCGCCCGGGCCCAGTTGCTTTACAAACCTTCAGATAAAACTACTATCACTTTATCGGGTGACGCGTCCGACCAAAAGCCGAACGGCTATGTGCAGGTAATTGCTGGTGTCGCGCCTACCCTACGCGCTGGATATCGTCAGTTCAACAATATTATTACCGATTTAGGTTATAAACTACCGGCACTGAATCCGTTCGACCGCATTATTGACCACGATACCCCTGCTAAATCAGGCAATCAACTGGGCGGGGTATCATTGAACATCGACACCAAAATTGGCGGCGGTACCTTAACCTCAACTACTGCCTGGCGTTATTGGAACTGGGACCCCTCAACCGACCGGGATTTTACAGGTTTGCCGGTGTTAACTAAATCACAAAACCCATCAAAACATCACCAGGAATCTGAAGAGCTGCGTTATGCAGGCGATTTGTCTGATAACTTAAGTGGTGTAATTGGTTTATTCTTTTTAAACCAGAAGGTAACAACAACCGGCAGGGAGGAAGCCGGTGCGGATGAATGGCGCTTTGCACAAAACACAACCAATACAGCGCAATGGCAAACACCAGGTTTGTTTGAGGGCTACGGTATATCTACCAACTCATGGATCAAAGCGCAAACCGCCGCCGTATTCGCTAACGTTGATTGGAAATTAGGAGGCGCCTTCCACATTAATCCGGGCGTTAGGTTCAACTACGATAAAAAAGACGTTTATTTTAACAGGGTAGCGAATGGCGGTATTACTATAACAGACCCGGCGCTGATTGCGCTGAGGAACGGTGTGTACAGCAGCCAGTTTTACACCACTAATTTTGACGAGAAAAACTTCACTTATCAACTTACAGCATCGTACAGACCCAATAAACGGCTTAACGCCTTTGGTACTTATTCAACAAGCTACAAACCTTCGGGTGTAAACGTAGGCGGCCTGCCAACCATTAATAACGCTCCTGCGCTTAATCTGGCTGTTATTAAACCCGAAAAAACACAACACATGGAGTTTGGCGCCAAAACCAACCCAACTGATAACCTTACCTTAAACGTTACATTCCATAACTCTGACATTAAAGATTACCAGACCAATGTTCAATCGCCAGATCCCGGCGTAAACCGTGGCTATTTAGCTACCGCCGAGAAAGTAAACGTAAAAGGCGCCGAGTTGGATGCTAATTATCAGGCCAATAGAAACTTTTCGTTTTATGCCTCAGGGGCTTACACCGATGCCAAATATGTTAAATTTACCAACGCCCCGCTTCCGCTTGAAGAAACAGGCCTGTCAGTAAACGGTCAAAGTGTTTATTTTAAGGATATATCAGGCACTCAACTTCCCGGCGTTTCAAAATGGACGACGTCTGTAGGTGGAGAATTTGCAACGGATGTGAAATTTATAAGCGAAAACTCAAAATTTTTTGTTGGTTTAGATGATTATTTCCGCTCCCGCTTTTCCTCAAGCCCAACGCCATCAAAATACTTAAACATTGCCGGTTATACCTTAGTTAATGCCCGGTTAGGTTTCAGAGCTGCACATGGTGTTTCCGCTTATATCTGGGGCCGGAATATATTTAACCAAAATTATTTTGAGCAACTATTACCGGCCACAGGGAATGCCGGTCAGTACGCGGGTGTGCTTGGCGATCAAAGAACCTTCGGCATTACCCTGCGTTACGTGCTTTAATAAAGCATACCAACAATGCCTCAATAAACAAAGTTTTGCAAAGGTTTGATAATTGAAAAGCGGGCAGCGGGTTTATTCCGCCCCGCTTTTTTTATTGGTTATTAGTAATTCCACTATTCCACTGCGAGTTCGCATGATTGCGCAGTTTTATAAACTTTGTGGAGCTGAACTTGTTTCAGCACCCCATCATACGGATCAGCTTTGCAAATCGATTTGCTTGTGGGTTACTGAAACAGGTTCGGCATGATGTATTTAATAGATTGAATGACCACTGATCTAACTATAAGCCGTTGCCGATGGCAGATCGATCATGCTTACCTTACTGTAATCGGGCACAAAAGTTTCCGCGGAGCTGATAGCCATATCCATTTCAAACTGTTTGGGGTAAGGCGTTTGCAGCAGGCTGCCTTTGGGTATATAAGGAAACAGCTCGGCGTAGGTTTGGATCAGGTTGGCGCTCACCCGGCGGTAAATAAACGAACGGTGCAGGTCCAGCGGATGCCTCAAGCCCGCCGCGCCGATCATTTGTACAGCGCTGCTTACGGTTTCGCGCTGGTAATTGGCTACCCGCGTTTTCTTATCTTCAACCACCAGGCCCTTAACCAGGCTTTTATCCTGCGTAGCTACGCCCGTTGGGCAGGTATTCATGTTGCATTCCAGCGCCTGTATGCAGCCCAGGGCAAACATCATTCCGCGGGCGCTGTTGCACATATCGGCACCCAGTGCAAAATTCTTTACCAGATCAAACCCGGTAGCTACCTTGCCCGACGCGATCAGTTTAATATGCTTTTTCAAATCGAAACCTGTTAACGCATCATACACAAAAGCTACAGCCTCGCGCAAGGGCATCCCTATCGAGTTCGAAAACTCCAGCGGGGCAGCGCCTGTACCACCTTCGCCCCCATCAACCGTAATAAAATCAGGATAAATGCCGGTTTTGATCATAGCCTTGCAAATAGCTATAAACTCGCTTTTATGGCCCACGCATAACTTAAAGCCAACGGGTTTACCTTCCGATAATTCACGCAACTGCTGCACAAACCCCATCATTTCAACCGGGGTGCTAAACGCGCTATGCGCCGGCGGCGATATCACATCCTTACCCATCTCTACCAAACGGATACGGGCTATTTCCGGCGTTACTTTAGCAGCCGGCAAAATACCGCCATGGCCTGGCTTGGCCCCCTGTGAGAGTTTGATCTCGATCATTTTTACTTGCGGCAATACGGCCCGATCCGCGAAAGCCGAGGGGTTAAAGGTACCATCGGTGTTACGGCAGCTAAAGTAGCCGGTACCAATTTGCCATACAATATCCCCTCCGGGTTGTAAATGATGATCGCTTAAACCACCTTCGCCGGTATTATGGGCAAAGCCTGCTATCTTCGCGCCGCTGTTAAGCGCCAGCACCGCGTTCTCGCTTAACGAGCCAAAGCTCATGGCTGATATATTGTATACACTTGCTTCATAAGGCTGACGGCACTGGGGGCCGCCTACCTTTACCCTGGGATTGTTGTTCAGCTGGTGATGGTCAATAGCCGCTATGCTGTGGTTAAGCCATTCGTACCCCGGACTGTAAACATCCAGCTCGGTACCGAACGGGCGGGTATCGTCCACCTTCTTGGCCCGCTGGTAAATTACGCTGCGGTTTTGACGGTTAAAGGGAGTGCCATCGGTATCGCTTTCAATAAAGTACTGATAAATTTTGGGACGCAAATCCTCCATTACAAACCTCAGGTGCCCTAATACCGGAAAGTTACGCACAATGCTGTGCTTTTTCTGAAAAAGATCATACACGCCAACCAGCAATACAGGCCCTAAAACAACAAACGCAAATAATGCGGGTTTCCAGATAATACTCCACGCGCTAAGCAGGGCTACAATAATTATGGCGGATACAATGAACAGCTTTCTCATATATATAAGGGGTACAGCTAATAATTTAAAGTAAACTTAACCTTTTTAGCAAATATGTGTTGTAATTTACCAGACGGAATACTTAACATTTTGTCTGTTAGGTGTAAAGTTTATCCATATACATGTTTAAACATATATATTTTATTATCTTTGATCATCAATATATAAACAATCAAAAAAAAATATGGCAACATCAACCTTGTGGGTATTGGACCCAATGCACTCAGAAGTACAATTTAAAGTAAAACACCTTGTAATTTCAACCGTGACCGGCTTTTTCAAAAGCTTTGAAGGCAGCTTTGAAACTGTTGACGAAGAGTTTGAAGGCGCGAACATCAGTTTTTCATTAGATATATCAAGTATAGATACTACTCAGGAACAGCGTGATGCCCACTTAAAATCAGCCGAATTTTTTGACGCTGATCAGTATCCAAAAATCAGCTTCAAATCAACCTCATTTACCAATACCGGGGGCGATAACTATAAACTGGAAGGCAACCTGACCATCAAAAATGTAACCAAACCGGTAACACTTGATGTAGAATTTGGCGGCACAGCTACCGACTTTTACGGCAATACCAAAGCAGGCTTTGAAATAACCGGCAAAATTAACCGCAAGGATTTTGGCTTAACCTGGGATGGTGTTACCGAAGCTGGCGCCATTGTTGTTGGCGAGGATATCAGGCTGACCATTAACGCCCAGTTTGCCAAGCAGCTATAATTGGGAATATCGTAATTCGAATGTTCGGTTTCGGAATTAATTATTTGTCATTTAGACGGATAAGTGATCTTATACGCAATACCTTTCACATCATAAGATCTCGCTCCGCCTAAATGACATTTTTTTTGCCCATAAAGATCAAAACTATTTTTAAGTTTGATCTTTATCTTAGACAAACGGATCAAACCTCCTTTCATAAATCCGATCCCGATAGCTATGGGAACCAAAATACAAAAACGATGTTACTAAAGATCTACCCTGAGAATCCGAACGAAAAAGCCATTGAGCAAGTGGTGCAGGTATTGCGTAAGGGCGGGATCGTCATCTATCCTACTGATACGGTTTACGGTTTAGGCTGCGATATTACCAACCACCGGGCAATTGAAGCCATTTGCCGTATCCGACGGGTAAAGCCCGAAAAGGCTAACTTCTCCTTTGTATGTTATGACCTCAGTCATATATCCGACTATATTAAGCCTATCGACAACGCTACGTACCGGGTATTAAAAAAGGCGCTCCCCGGCCCGTTCACCTTTATTTTTAATGCCAGCAACAATGTGCCGAAGCTGTTAAGCTCCAACAAAAAAACAGCAGGTATCCGTGTGCCCGATAATGCCATTGCCCGTTGTATTGTGAAAGAATTAGGGAACCCTATCCTTTCCACCTCTATTAAGGACGAGGATGAGATCATCGAATACTCCACCGATCCCGAACTGATCTACGAGAAATACCAGGACCAGGTAGACATAGTGATTGATGGCGGTTACGGCGGTAACATAGCGTCTACCGTAGTAGATTGCACCTCGGGCGACTTTGAGATTATTCGCGAAGGTAAGGGGCAGTTGGAATTGTATCTGTAAACCGGAGCAATTTGTTTTGCGAACTGATAACAGCGTCATCGCTAACTGAGTGTAGCGATCCCCGGCATACAGAGTGGCTCTGCTTAACGGGGATTGCCACGTCGCTCCGCTCCTCGCGATGACGGCGTCGTTTTAGGAATGATATTTTTGTTGTATTATTTTATCGTCTTGATAAAATCGCCGATCCCCGTTAAATAATCCTTTCTCGAACCCAAATACTTCACAAACGCGCTGCCTACTATGGCGCCACTGGCATACTCGCAGGCTTTTTTATAGGTAGCGTTATTGGAGATGCCGAAACCGATGATCAAAGGATTTTTCAGGTTCATGGCTTTGATGTGCTTGTAATAGTTCTCTATCTTGTCGGATACATTTAAACTGCCACCGGTTATAGAGGAAGAAGACAACAGATAAATAAAGCTGTTTGATAATTCATCAATTTTACGGATGCGTTCTTCCGAGGTTTGGGGAGTAACCAGGAAGATATTACTTAGCCCATATTTGGCAAAAGTATCTTTATACAGGTTCTCGTACTCGTACATCGGCAAATCAGGCACAATTACGCCGTCAACCCCGGCCTCGGCGGCCGCTTTACAAAAACGTTCCACGCCATATTGAACCATCGGGTTAGCATAACCCATCAATAAGATTGGGATATTTACCCGGCCGCGCAGTTCTTTTAATTCATCGAACAGGACATTTAATGTCATACCGTTCTCCAAGGATTTTTGTGAACTTGCCTGTATGGTAGGCCCGTCAGCCACCGGGTCGGAATAAGGAAAACCAACTTCAAGGAAATTAACGCCTGCCTTTTCCAAAGCTTCGGCAATAGCCACGGTGGAGTTTAGTTCCGGATACCCGGCCGTAAAATAGATAGACAGCAGGTCCTGTTTTTTAGTATTAAAAAGTTGGTTTAAGCGGTTCATTTTTGTGTTATCTAAACCAGAATTAAACAGATGATATGATTGTCAGATTTTAATCCGTCATTTCTTAATCTGCTTAATTCCGGTTAAGATTAATTTAAAAGTTAAAATATTTTATATAAGTATCCAGGTCCTTATCGCCCCTGCCCGATAGGCAGATCACAACGTTGTCCTGTTTTCTAAATTTCATTTTTTCCAGGTAAGCAAAAGCATGGGCGCTTTCAATGGCCGGAATAATACCTTCAGTTTGCGATAACAGCAAGCCGGCCTGCAAGGCCTCATCATCCGTAACACTTACATATTGGGCCCGTTTAATTTTGCATAAATGCGCATGCTGCGGACCGATACCCGGATAATCTAACCCCGCAGAAATGGAGTATGGTTCCACCACCTGCCCATCGTCAGTTTGCATCAGGATGGTACGGCTGCCATGCAGAATACCTTCGCGGCCCAATACTGATGTAGCTGCCGAGTGCCCGCTATCTACCCCTTTACCTGCTGCTTCAACGGCTATCAGTTTCACGGCTTCATCATCCAAAAAATGATAGAACATACCCATGGCGTTGCTGCCCCCGCCTACACAAGCCACTACATATTCCGGCAGTTCCTTACCGGTTTGCTCCAGCAGCTGTTTTTTTGTTTCAAAGGAAATGATAGATTGAAATTGCGCTACCATTTCGGGATAAGGATAAGGCCCGACAACCGAACCAATAATATAATGCGTATCCTCGGGGTTATTGATCCAGTCGCGCATGGCCTCGTTAGTAGCATCCTTCAGCGTTTTGCTGCCCGATGTTGCCGGTACAACCTTTGCGCCAAGCATTTTCATACGCGATACGTTAGGCGCCTGGCGCTCAATATCAATTTCGCCCATGTAAACCACACATTCAATGCCTTTAAGCGCACAAACCGTAGCGGTGGCAACACCGTGCTGGCCGGCCCCTGTTTCGGCTATAATGCGTTTTTTACCCAGGCGCTCGGCTAATAATATCTGGCCTATGGCATTATTAATTTTGTGCGAACCGGTATGGTTCAGGTCCTCACGTTTCAGGAATATATTAGCGCCGTATTTTTCAGAATATCTTTTGGCATAGTATAAAGGCGACGGGCGGCCCACATAATCTTTCAACAACTTGTTAAACTCGGATTTAAACCCAGGATCGTTCAATATATGCAGGTACTGCTGCCTTAATTCCTCCACGTTCGGATAAAGCATTTCGGGGATATAGGCCCCGCCAAAATCGCCGTAATAGCCCTGTTCGTTAACTCCGTATTTCATTTTCTGTAAAGCTGAGCATTTCAAATGCTTTTTTCAATTTATTAAT
>Ga0164242_10002281_pt1 | contig 22269 bp, 17 predicted proteins | sample OricomgcompostMG_FD_108783 | JGI IMG/M metagenome (GOLD analysis project Ga0164242, IMG submission 108783) | Miracle-Growth compost microbial communities from Emeryville, California, USA - Original compost - Miracle growth compost (MG) ... | reverse complement strand
TGACAGCCCCCGCAGCCTTCTGCATAATTCGTCTTCTTCGGCGAATTAGCTCAGTCGGTTAGAGCGACGGAATCATAATCCGCAGGTCCGGGGTTCGAATCCCTGATTCGCCACCAGTTGCAAAAAAAGCCGCTGTCCCGCAAGGACAGCGGCTTTTTTCATTGCGGGAAACAACTGCAATCCTTTGATTTAAAAGGGATTGCCATTTCCATGCCGCTGACCACGCTTTGTACCTCGACACTAACCTGGTACAAAGTGCTGGTACATAACATCCCGCGCTTTTACCATGCAGCTCATGGAAAAAAACGTGGCCAAACATCCCTATCTGCATCAACCCAAAGACCGTTCCGGCTGGGTTTTCCGTGTCGCCATCCCGTTACGCCTTCGACCGTACGCCAACGGGCGGCTCGAATTCAAGGAGACGCTGGGGCCAACCTACCAGGCCGCGATGGAGCGCTACCACGAGGTGCTCGCCCAATGGGTCCAGTTCCGCAAGAGCCTGGAGGACCTAGCTCGCGCAGATGGCCCCGCCATCGACGATAACTACATCCCCCCAGTCAGATACAAATATCTGGCGGCACGCGAGCGCAGACTGCTGGACCACTTTATCAACACCTGGGTATACCGCAGCGCGGAAGCCCACGATGTTCAGGTTCGGACCATAGCGGCCGATGACGAGGAACGCCAAAGCTCGGGGGAAGGGGCGTCGTTTAACGAACTGGCCGAGTTCGAGCAGGACCTGCAAAATGAACTTGCAGAACTGAAAGGTGCCATGCGTCGCATGCAGCTCCCGGAACTTTGGGTCGAAGACAAGCTGTCCGAGCTGGGCGAGGTGACAGGCATCTTGCTGCACCCCGAATGCGCGGAGCGCAGCGACTTCCTCTTTCGCCTTGCGGCAGCCGACGTCGAGGCTCTCCAGCTGAGTCTGGGCCGGCTGTCGGGTGAGGCGTTTCGTCCGACGCCGCCCAAGCCCGCCGGTCCGTTTGACGACGAAGACCGTGCCGCGAAGGGGCCGACCCTGCTCGACGCGTTCATCAAGTGGTCGAATCAACGTATCCGCGCCGGCGAGGGCAAGACCGACAACGAATATCGCGCGTTTGCCGAGCGGTTTGCCCGCTTTGCCCTGGACGCGCCACTCGAACGCTCCCCCCTCGCGACACCCGCCGCGCTGACGCGTGAACAACAAATCGGTCGGCGCTGGCTTGAGCATGTGGCCAACGACCAGGGCGTCCAGCGAAAGACGCTACAAAAGTACCGCAGTGCCATGTCAACGCTGTTCTCGGTCGCCATCGACAATGGCATGACGGACGTCAATCCGTTCTCTTTCAAGCTCACCAGCCTGCAGTTGCGTGGCACCACAGCGGAGAAAAGCAAGGGCAACAAGGAAGCACGCAGCCCTCTGCCCCCTCCGTCATGGACACCTTCTTCTCCGGGCCGCTTTATGACGGACCCGGCTTCGACCGGCGACTGCTGCCACCCGTCGCGTACTGGTTTCCTCTGCTGCTCAGATTCACCGGCGCACGCCCCCTCGAGCTGGCATTCCTGATGCGCGATGATATCGTGCTGGCCGAAGACGGCACCACGGAAGCCAGTCGACTTGCCGGACATGGTGACGCAAGCTGGATATACATCTTTTCCGATACTCTCGGCGTGGGCGGGCTCGAGCGGCCCATCAAGACGGGGGTTAGTCTTCGGCGCTTTCCCGTGCCCCAGGGCCTCCTTGACCTGGGTTTCGCCGACTACGTGCGCAGCGTCCCACCAGGCCAATGGCTGCTGCCCATGCCCTTCCCGCCCGCGAAACCCAAAAAACGGGCACTTTATGCGCTAAACGCACTGGGGGATTATCGGAAGACGACTCTCGGCATCATGGACGAGCAATGCGTTACCTATAGTTTCCGGCACACGGTTGCTGACGAGGTGCGCGTGGCAGGCATTGAGCAGGAGGTTCGCGACAAGCTGCTTGGGCACACCGAGGGGGACAATCGCGACAAGAATGCCGGCGAACTCTATTACGGGGCACTCTGGCATCCCGCTAAGCCATTGCTTGAGGCCGCTTCCAAGCTTTTTCCCGTATTGCTTCGTGCTACGGTAGAAGAGCGGGGGCGGTTTCGCATCAGCGCATCAGGACTCGGAATCCACTGGCCAGACCTCGACGAAGACATCAGCCTGACCGGCCTGCTCGGAGGGCGAGGAACCAGACGTCGCGAAACCAGTCGTGACCAAGTCGCCTCTATCATCCCTCACAGTGAATCTCCCGGTGTGAACAATTTCCGTCTACCAAGCCGCAACGGTCGAAGCCGTCACGGCACTAGGCACGTCCCAATTGATTGCCCTTTGCAAACCGAATTGTCAGCCGCGTCATCCGGGCTCCACAGCCAAAGTTACCCAAGGCTCATCCGCCTGCCGCCCCCTCCAGCAGCCGCCCTCCGAATGCTTTTTCATTCATCACCTGCCAGCGTCGCGGTCCGAACGGCCGGTTCAGGAAGTAGCTATACATATTGACGATGCGATTGCGTCGTCGGCAGGCTCAACTTCAGAGGACATCAAAAATGCAGGCATTCGGTAACGTGGCTACCCAGCCAGAACGAAAAATTAGCAAAAGTACAGGGAAAGGTTACTACGAGTTCAGAATGTGCGAGAGCCAGCGCGGCGTCGACAGCGACCCCACCTGGTATTCCGTCCGGATTATGAAAGACGTTGACCCAAAGCTGGAGCAAGGCGACTTTGTGAAAACAACCGGCAAGCTGAAGGCCGACTACTATCTTTCGCGCGAAGGCAAGCCAACGGGCACGTTGCTGATTCTCGCGTTCGAAGCCGCGAAGATTGCCAAGCCGGCCGCCGCCAGCGCGGAATCGGTTTCGGCCTGAGCACAGTTTTCGTTAGGGCTGTGACGTGCGACGTGGCACATCCAAAGTTGAAACAGACACGCGCTCGCCGACAGGTCAAATTCGCCGCGCGCTCAAAGGACGGGGTCGCCGGGACCTGCTGGCAGTTCTCCAACTGGTCGAGGAACTGGTCCGCTCCCGCAACTGGGAGAGGCTGACGGAATTCTTCGGTGACGCGTGACGGCATCATCGTCGCCAGCAATTTCACGAGCCGTCGACTGATTCGGCCACCCTCGGGTGGCCGTTTTTTTCAGGCTGGTTGGTTACCGCCGCTGTGCGCGCGACACGCCACAGCCAGCAAACACTCGATGTACGCTCCAGCCGCGAACGGCCACCGGCAGCAATACAACGTTTGGCAAGACTAGCTCGTCACGACTTGGTCCCAATTGCCGAAACCTTGGCAAAGATTTCAGCAAACTTATCCGTGACCGGCTTCGCTGCCGTCCAAGAGGTGGTCCATCGTATCCTCTTCAGGTTCCGGATAAGCGAAGCAATAGCAACCGGCTCCGCATCGAGCATGTAAAGCTTGCGTAGCGTCTCCTCTCGCGGCCGCATACCGTCCGGTAAGCGCCGTACCCCAAGGAGATAGACCTTGCTGGCATCGTCGAGGTAGGTCTTGCAGTGGGCTTCGATAGCCATCTTCTCGTCGTTGATTGCTGCCACCTTTGCTTCCAGAGGAATGGAAGCTGGAATCATCCCGTCCAACTTTGCCAAGAAGTCGAGAAGGGCAAAAGCCGGACCACCTTCAGCTTGGCCTAACCCAAGTTCCGCTCGAATGGCTTGCTCGTCGTCCTCGGTCAGACGAACCTTGAAGTCGCCCACTTTTTTATGATTTCCCAACAGCTTGAATTGCAGCATTTTCTGGGTACGGGCGAGAAGTATGAAAAGCTCAAGGTCGCCCCATACGATTCGCCCCGACGAGTCTGTCGTCATGAACAGCAGAAAGACGAACTTCCCTCTACCTTCCGCCAGCACAAAGGCAACGGATGGTTCGTGCCGATTTACCGCTTCCAAGAAGGCCGGATGCAGGCCCTTGAAGTTGAATTCTGTTGTCAAAGCATTCTCCATTTTGGAGTGGGAGCATGAGCGAGGACTCGGGTACAGCGAAGTGAGTTCTTCTGTGGGCGACCAAGGCCGGCGCGGCGAACCGCCGCGCCGGCGGAGCATGTCCGACGAAAGATGCGGTCTCCTTGAAACGTTAAGAGGCAGCACTCGAGTTGCTTCACATTGCGCGCCTTGCGTTTACATGCCATTGATGTACGGCCACGCTAGGTATTCAATGGCAGCAAGCGCAAATGCGCACGCGGCAATGCTGACCGTCATGAACACCTGGCAGCGCCGGTCCCCCGCCTTTTCCTTGAACAGGCTCGTCAGAGCGCGACACTTTTTTGAACCCATGTTGCGGTAAATAGCAGCGAAAACATAGAGAACCAGCGTGGCCACAACAGACATAGCTACCAGCTTGAATTCGTGGGGACGCTTCATGATGACCAGAAGCATGATTACCGTCCCCTCCGCAAACATCCAAGCTGAGAACATCCAGTAAAGCAGGACGTCTCCAGCTAGCAGTGTCGCATCGATGGCGGGACGCGGCGGACGGTTTTCCTGATACCCCATCATGCGATTGACTGAAATCTCCACGCGCTTCGCGAGGGCCATTACCGCCCGCCCGGTCTTCTTCCATTGCTTTCCGGAGGCGCTCAAAGCGCGGTGCGCCTTGTCAATCTGAACTGCAAGCTGGATAAGCAGAAAGATAGCGAAGAAGGCCTGCAACCAATCGCTGGAAAGGTAGTTTGTGGCGAGATTAAGAAGGGGAACGACAGACGGCATCAAAGCACCTCGTTGCAGGTAGCTGACGATAAAACTGACAGCTGTTTCTCTACTTTTCTGGGTGACGTCTCCATGGCACGTCGCGCGTCGGGTCAGAGCGCAGATTTTGCTCTGCTAACTGGCGGCGACGATTTCGCTACACCTGTTTCAAGCCTTTGAACCCCGGATGCAGGCGATTTCTAATCGTGTCGGCATTGAAACTAAGCAAATCAAATTTCTTGCTTACATAGCGGCCCGTCGACGAAATTCCCGTCGAATCGCTCTTGTAGTTTGTCACCAGATACTCTTTCCGATGATTGGGAACGGACTCAATCAGAACATCTCCGGTCTTTGTTGTGAATGTCCGAACGTTCGCCTCATAAAGGGCGTCCCGTACGTCGGCATGCGGATGCCCGTACTGGTTGTCGTAGTCGCTCGAGCAGACCGCGATGGTGGGCTTGACTGTCCGGAAAAACTTCTTCGAGTTCACGTCGTTAGCCGAACCATGATGCGCGAGGATAAGCACGTCCACCTCTGTCTTGAACTGCCGACTCTTCCGCAACATTGAGCCGATGTTTGCGTGCTCGACATCGCCCAAGCTTGCGACATTGAACATCCCTCCTCTATACAGCTTGACAGTCGAGTTGTCGTTCGAACCTGAAAACGACTCTTTGGGATGAAAAATGATATCGGTATACGCCAAACCCTTTGCAGCCTCGAGACCATTTACATACGGTGGGTCGATGCGCCGCGCTACCATCGACAGCGCGGCCTTACGACGAGCTTCCCGGTAGCGCAAAATCTCCTGACGGCAGTTTTTCGCGTTTCCTGAATCATGGTCGTACCCGGGATACTCAATCTTCTTCGGCTTCAACGTGCCTAGAATTTCCTGCAATTCCTTGAAATCGCAGTGGTCCTGGTCCCAGCTGGTGATATGAAGGGTATCTATGGTTGTTTTGCCGCACGCCTTCAGTTCTGCTGCCAAAGACGCATGGCTCCGGTCCGTAAGCTTTGCTTCTATAAGGGTGAAGTGCCCGTCTGCAAAATAGGAGAATGAAGACCCCGGCTCACCCAGCTGATAGGCACGGAACCGTGTGTTAATTGGTTTTAGTTCCATATTTATTTTTTAAGCTTTTGACGGTTGACGCTCGTGAGCGGAGTCCTGTTCTTGAGACATCATCTCGACGTTCCACTTCGCCGTCTCGTAGCCATGACGGGCCAAGAGGTCGAAACTCGACGCCGTCAGCCGGTGAAGGTTGGTGCTATAGGTTGCGGCACGTTTGGCGTCTTCGGATGACAACCAAGCACCCGTCAAGAGTTCGGCGACAAAGGCTTCACGCCCGTTTGCGAAACGCTTGATGGAGGATTCCGCCGCTGCTCCAATACCTATGTATGCGCCCGCTGTCGGGTTCCTCTGCAGGAAGTTAACGAATGCTCGCACGCGCAATGCGCGGCTCTGGTCCAGAGCGATGTCAGCGATTCGCTTGAATCGGAAGGGATTCAGCGGATGAGGAATGGTCTGGCGCGCCAGCGGTGCTCCGCCATCAGACACGAGCAGATAGGTAATGTCTGAACGCAGCGTGCCGTCGCTCTTCAGCTCCTGGCTACCCACATCGAACATGGGCTCAATGCCCAAGTTATCGTATAGGCCACCGTCATACAGGTGCAGGCAGTCGAAGGGCAATTGATATGGCTCGGGCTCACCAGCGCTCCACTGTTTGCGCTTCATCCACTGGAACGCCCCACCTTTCACAGTGAGCGGCCCGATGCCGCCGGGAAAAGCCGCCGAGATGGCCATCGCCCGTGCGAGGCTAAAGTCGCCGACGTCCGCATACCCGAGCTCGTAGTCCCCCATCGTCACCCCCTTGAATCGGAAACGACGCCCCGTTTCTCCTGTCGTGCAGTTGATGGACCAAACCGGTGAAGCTCCAATTGCACTAAGCGGCTTTCTGACTTCCCACAGAGCCTCGATAGCCTGGGCCAAAACGTTCGCGCGGGATAGCAGGAATCGCCAGTTGAACGGGTTAAGCAGAAGCCGCGCTACAGCGCACCACTGCAGAGATTGCTTCGTGAGCAACTCGCGAAATCGTGGAAACACATCGCTCATGTAGGCCTGCGAACCTGGCCAGCGGTAATCTGCGAGGCGAAACACCATTCCGACAAAAAGGCTGCCCCCCGACACCGATGAAACGTGCAGGACATCTTCCAGAAGGCCCTTCTCAGCCAGATAACGCATGACGCCAGCGTGAAAGGCAGCCGCTCGCACTCCCCCGCCCGAGAGGGCCAGCCCAATCGCTTTTTTAGATTCGAAATGAACGTCACTCACGCGGCAGCTCCTTCGCCAAGTGAAATCGAAATGTCGGTTTCGCCAACGATGACCATCAGCGCAGGCACGCCGTCCGCCTCCAAGGTCTCCGCGAGGTAAGCCAGTAATGCGGCATCAGTAACACTGGGCTCAGCGGAAGAGTTCCGTGGATGAGAGTGCCACTCGCCGACATAACTCACGATATTTGCGGTCAGCGCCGAGGCACGTTCGACCGCCTCTTTTACGCCGTCCTTCCCCCGCGTAAAGCCGACCCGACTGGCTTCACTATCAAGAGGGGCGGGCAGAAAATCCACGACGTGAATGGCATTGCGCTTTTGGTCCACGTATCCAAGGACCACTCCGCCGGTCTCATTGGGAAGGCCGCCCGCTCGCAACATCTTGAGCTTCTGCTCCAGACCTTCGTCCCAGATGACGCGCCATCCGCCGAGGCGGCGTTGCAGTTGCGGTTCCACTCGGATAACGTCGACAGCTAGGGCACCGGTTTCCTCGTGCCGGGACCAAACGCGAATCTGCGCATCCGGTCGTGCCGAAAGCAGGCGGACTTGGCGAGCAAGCGTGGCAGCGTGAAGTTGCACCACTTCCAGGGACAGGACCCCCGATAGGTCCCGGCAACCAGCACCCACCCAATAGGCCCCTTGGTTACCAGCCAGGTGCGCAGCACCCCAATCGCGGTTAAGAATCGCGCGGTAATACTGCGCTTCCAGGGAGCTCAAGCGCACGTGTCTCTCCGCATCCTCAAACAGCAGAACGCAGTCTTGCCCGGATGGAGCGAGAAAAACAGACGCCATGCGCGGCATGTTGTCCTGGTCAGATAAATCGCGTGGCACCTCGAGCGTCGTCGTGGCGTCGACAAGCAGCGAAGCGGCCGAAATTGCAGCAGTTACTTCTGCGTTTCCGAGGTCGTTCACCTTCGCAGCGATTGCCTTCGGCTTAGGCGCGGTTGGCCAATTCAGCTCCGCCATGTTGAGCGACACATCGACCTTCGCCCATCCGATGTGTGGGTCTTTGCCTACATGGCGGACGACGTTATGTGCGTGCAGAATGTCGTCGTCGATATAGGACCAGTCGCCCCACCCTTCGCGGCACCAAAGCTCTGCCATGCTGCTGCCCAGAGCTCCGAGCCCGGCAAGCACACCGTGGAACTCCGCACCTTCGGTACTGATTCCGGAGGCCCGGCGGGCATCACTCAATGAAAATGCGACTCTGACATCGAGAGGTTCAAGCACGAGGTGTCGCCATGCCTCGCCACTCTCGGCAGGCACGGCGGCAAGACCAGCAAGCTGGAGGTCACGGCTTTCATAGGCCTTGCCGTCCTTCCCGTCGAAATATGCGCCACAGGCAATACCTAGCCGCGCAAGAGCTGCATCGTGAATGATGAAACCACTCACATCAGTACGTTCGGGCGCATCGTTCTCGCTTCGTGCCACAGGCACCTGAAGCAGCAGGAGCGTATGCCTTGCACTTCGGTCGTGAATAGACAGCCCCGCATGCGGAAGCGCCTTCGTGGCCGCATCGACGAGCGGTGACAAAAGCTCCGAGCCATAGCGCATCAGCTGGTCATGCAGCGCGCCCAAAGTAGCGGGATACCGTTCGATTCGCCTTGAGACCATGGGCGGTGCCGTGACGATGAGGGTGTCGAACCCGATATCGTCACCCTGGGCCTTTGCTGTCCCCTTCGGTTGAAACACCCCGCGCAACACGGTGCCGTTGCTTCGTGACCGTGCGCACGTCAGGTGCAGAAGCTCTGCATGGGTCGCCGCACGCTCCGTGAAATCGGCCGGCAAGACAATCTGATATTGCGAGACGAAATGCAGCCGTTCGAGCGGCTGGTCGCCGCGATGCAAGGTTCCGAGGGCCGTCTCGCGGAGCCACCAAAGAACTCGCTGCAGATGCTTGACCGGGGTCCACGTACGCTCCACCGCACTCCACGGCTCGAAGTACAGGCACAAAGAGGGAGGCTCACCGCCTGGAACGGCGTTCTGATGTGGCGTAGCAGGAAAGTCGGCACGAAGCGCCCGCACCTCGTGCGGGGTCAACAACCTTGGCCCATGTAACAGCAGGAGACGCTCACGGTTCTTCACGCCCGCTGCATTGCGGGACGGAACTGTCCCGTCACAGCACTCGACGACAATCCCGTCAACGACTGGGCTGAACCGGCCTGCGGCATCGCGACTCTCCAAACGCCGCAATTCCACGACGTCGAAGGCGGGATGCTTCTGGCACGCAGCAAGCAGCCGCCGGCTTTCGTCGTGCTCGAGCTTGCTGACGTCGAGGTCCGGCAGCGCTTCCCCCGGGATATAGTGTTCAGCCGCCACTCAGCCAGCCCTCGGTGCCGGTTTGGAGATGATGGCGCTGGCCGCCGAGGCTGCGGCTCGTACGAACGACAGACCCTGGTCATCCACCTTGAATTCAATCGGCTCCGGCTTGGCTGCGTTGGGCTCCTCCATCGTCACAAGAAACTTCGCCCCGCCCGTCCTTTTTCTGTACGTCTCGTAGCACTTCTTCGCCTGGATATGCGGCGGCTGGCATTGCTCGCGGCCTTCCCTGGTATCGAGAATGGGGCAGCTTGAACTCACGACATAGGCACCTTCCTTGCCCAGCATCAGGATTTCCTCGACCAGCGGCTTCGGCTTGGTTTCGAACTCGCCTTTCTCATCGCTGAGCGCCAGGTAGCTGCAGTGGTGCGGGATGTTGTAAAGGTCCCACGCAAGCCGGTCCATGTTCCTGTGCCACTTGGTTGTCGTGACGATGTCTTCAAGCACCGACCACTCCGAATCCCCGACCGCCAGATAGTCGTAGTCCGTCCCATTTTTACGGAAACGAACGTTGAAAATCAGAGAGGCGGCATTGCGCAGGTCGTCGCCGTCGTCGACATGCTTGATGAACGGCGAGTGGCAGAAGAACTCGACCCCATCGGTCCCGATGTCGAACTCGGGGGCAAGCTGCCCCGCGTCGGTAATAAGGTGCCGCCTCGATTCGAGCGTCAGCCCGTTCTCTTCCAGCCAGCCTTTCAACTTTTCCGGCTTGGAGAACACGCGAATGCCCTTGCCCTCCTTGAGCCGGTGACGGGCTTCCTGCCGCCAAATCACGAATTCGGACGACTGCTGGCCATTCGCCCCCGTCTCCAGGACCATGGCGGCAGGAACCCAGAGGATGTCAATCTTGATGCGGCCGTTACCCTGGTATTTCGCCGCATGACGCAGTTCGAAGAACTCGGTGCTGTTCTCGATGTGGTCCGTATCGGCATGGGTGAATGCCACCACGTCGAAAGAATCACGTCCGGCATCCTTGAGTTCCTGCTTGAGGCGAGCCTTCAGGTTGATTTCCGGCCCTTCCCCCAGCTCGGTTTTTTTGCGGTGGCGGTAATCCATCAGGATGCGCTTGCCGTTCTCGAGGACGATTTGGCTGGTATCACCGTTACCAACCGGATAAAAGATGATGCGATGTGCCATTTTTCTCTCAGCTTTGTGTCACTGTTGGAGGCTCCGACCGTAAGCCCCGGCCCCGCTCTTTCAACCACCAGGATGCCAACCCCGACTGGCGACGCCTCACGACGCATTCATGCACCCCAGCAAGAACGTACAGTTATTATACGCATAGTTTTTATGCTGGCATAATTTTTATGCGGATGCTAGCATCCACACCATGATTTTTGAGACACCCCAAGACCCGGCTTCCCCGCAGCCCAAACCAAGTGCGCGTTGGGGACAGGACCGCCGCCTCGCATTCATCGACTTCAGGCTTCGATGGGATGGCCGTCTCAACCGGAGTGACCTCACCGACTTCTTTGGAATATCGGTTCCCCAGGCATCGCTAGATATCGCCCGCTACACCGAACTGGCACCACAGAATCTCGTCTACGACCGCAGTGCGCGCGTCTACCAAGCAACGGCGGACTTCCGTCCACTACACGCCGCGACTCAACCGCAGCAGTACCTGAACGAGCTTCTAGCCTCGACCACGGGTGTTCTCGAACCGGACATCTGTTTTATTGGATGGCAGCCACCGGTAGCCAGTGTCCCGAGCCCCAGTCGTGGTGTTGCAGCAGAAATTCTGTTCGCCCTTCTGAGGGCCATCCGCGAAGCGTCGGGACTCAAGGTTATCTATCAGTCGATGTCCCGGCTCGAACCAGGCGCTCGAACCATCTCGCCGCATGCATTTGCTCACGATGGGTTCCGATGGCATGTACGCGCGTTTTGTCACGCCCGCGAAGAGTTCCGCGACTTCGTACTGGGCCGAATCCTTGAGGTTCAAGGGATAGAACCGCCGGGGCGTCCCGCCAGTGAGGACAACGAATGGAACACGGTGCTGCCCTTGGTTCTGGCACCCAATCCGGGACTGTCGCCGGGAAAGCGGCGGGCCATCGAACTCGACTACGGGATGAGTCATGGAGAGACGAAACTGAAGTGCCGCCAAGCGCTGCTCTTCTACACACTCAGGAGGCTCGGCTTAAACCAGCGAGCGACGCGGCCGCCAGAAAGCCAGCATATTGTGCTGAAAAATGAAGCTGATTTGGCACCGCTCCTGAACTCGCATGCTGCTGATAGCTGATGTCGCGAAGCATGTGGTCACAGACCCATGGCCGCAATCGGCCACGCTGACGCGGGCCTCTGAAACCGACATACTCGGCCTTACACCGCACACCTGAACTTGCGTGCACCACCAGGGCGCGCCTGAACAAATTCAGAAACGATGCTAATCCCTTATTTTTCAAGGACTAGTTATACTAAGCGCCAATCTCGCCGCCTCCGCTCCTTCGCGTAGACCTTGATGTGAGGGTCGGGGCCAGACCGTCGGCACTACTAATTTCCTGACGTTGGGGCGAAGTGCTCATATGAAAGAACACCAAAAGCAGCGGCTTGCAATCAACCACTACTTCGCGACATTACCAACTGACAACCGAAATTTGACGGAACAAATTACCACCTCGCCAGAAGCAGCGGCGGTCGCACGCATTGCTAGCGCCGCGCGTGAAGTGCGAGCTGTATCGGCCGCTACGGGAAAGCATTTTGACGCCATCGGGGCCACGCAACCCTCGATTCTCAAACTGGCGCGGCTTACCGCAGCAATGCAGGAACTTCGCGATGCGCGTGAGGAGTTCGGCCGTCTGCTATCGCAGCATGACCATAGGTGATACGCCAACTTTGATTGGTCGCATGCAGCACCTGACAAACATGACTTAGCTGTCAAGTCTTATTCCCGTCCGCCGCTAGTCGCAGCGTCGCGAAACCACCCACACCTGGATTCCGCGCCATTGCGCCGGCGTAGTTGGTACTTCTACGCCACGACCGGAATTCTAACGAGCCGCGACGGCAGATTCGGCGTGCCCTTTAGAATCACCTCACCTTTCTGAGTGGTCTTAGCGACACCCGACGCTTTTCCGCTTTTGAGGGCCTTCTTCAGATAAGGCTCCATCGCCTTGGCAACGGCTTTAACCGCCGGGACGACGACTGAATTGCCAAACTGGCGGTACAGCTGCGTGTCCGAGACAGGCAGCTGAAAACTGTCCTCGAAACCCATAAGTCGCGCGCATTCACGAGGCGTAAGACGACGTGGATTGCGGCCGCGACCACGCTGTACGAGAATCTCCGACCCATCCTTGTGATAGCGGGCTGACAGAGTTCGAGTAGTTTCGTCGCGCGTCACCACAGAGCAACCAAATCCGTTGCCCGCCTTGACATGCTTATCCCGATAGCCCTGCAAATAGCTCCAGAGCTTGTCAGAGAGAATGTACTTCGGGTCGACCGTTGCTTCTGGCTCAAGTATGGAGCCCAGTTTAGTCAACCCTGGCTCAGGCCACGCTGACTCATCAGGCCATTCGAAACCCACGTCCTCGCGAAAACCCACGATATATATTCTTTCTCGATGCTGAGGTGTCCAGCGCTTTCCATCGATGACTTTCCAGCTAATGCGATAGCCAAGTTCGCTTTCGAGCACGTGCTGGATGACCCGGAAGGTGTGTCCTTTATTGTGGGACACGAGGTTTTTTACGTTTTCCAGCATGAAGGCAGCGGGACGCTTCTCCTTCAAAATTTCGGCAATGCGGAAAAACAAAGTACCCTGCGCATCGCACGCGAAACCATGCGTCCGCCCCAAGGCATTCTTCTTAGATACCCCAGCCAACGAAAAGGGCTGGCAGGGAAATCCGCCGACGAGGACGTCGTGGTCCGGGATGGCATCCAGAGGAACGGACCAAATGTCGCCCGCGATATCTTCTTCGCTCTCGCCGTAATTGGCCGCGTAGGTGATACGGGCGTGCTTGTCCCACTCGCTGGTGAAGACGCACTTCCCGCCGATAGATTCAAACCCTTTTCTGATGCCCCCAATGCCTGCGAAGAGGTCAATGAAGGTAAATTTTTGCGCTGCCATGCGTAGCTTTCAGTAGTTGTTCGACGCGTCGAAAGGTAGAGAGTTGCTCCTCCCAGATTGCTAGCGGCAACCAGACCAACAGACATCTCCAGACGCTTTAAAACGCGCCCGAATCTTCTCAAAGATTGTTGTCCCACAACAATTTAGTGAAGACTGCGACACTTTACCAGGTCCTGCCGCCCTTCGCCAGGAAGTTTTCACCCAGCGGTTTGCTTGGCGGATTTTCGGGTCAGAGCCAACTCCCGCAGGACATCCACAGCTGTTGGAGGGTCCGTCCTATGAGCCATCGCGTGACAGTTCGAGCATAACGGCACTAGGTCCTGTACGGGGTCGACGACGTAGTCTGGGCCTAACTGGGAGACCGGCGTGCGATGATGAACCTCAATGTACCCATCCCCCAGTTCGCCGTAGAAATCCAGGAAATCGAACTCGCAGGCTTGACATTTAAGTCCGTAGTGGTCGATGCAGGCAGCTCTGTTGACCGGGCTGCGCTCGTAACGGTTAACCTCGACTCTCAGCTTGGCACCCTCAGGCAGCCCCTTCACAGAATTGTCTGGTGGTGCTTGAAACTCCTCCCCAATTCCGGCCAAGGCAAGAACAAGGGCTAGGCATGACGACGCGACCTGAAAAGCCGTCGTAAATGTCTCGTCTACCCCTCCTCCGGACGAGAGCCGGCGGGAAACGTCAATTTCGACACGGGCCCAGCGGTCCTTCAGGTCAAGACAATCCTCACCGTCGACGCCATTGATTGCGACATACACTCGTGTGCCAGAAGCCTCTGCAGTCGCACGCGCACGCGAGAATGTCTTTTTTTGACCATCACTCGCCTCCGACATGACTCGCAGAAGCGCGCCTGCAAAATTATCAGCTTTGAAGGATGCTTCAAACTGCCGGTGTGTCCGGGACAGAAGGATGGCAAATCCATTGCCCGACTCCAGTCCCGCTGGACGCAGCGCATCGAAGCTACCTCCGTCGACAATTTCAGCGTGCGGGTACAGAGCAATCTGAAACCGCCCTTCGAGCTTGCGACGCAATGCCTCGATTTCGAGCCCCTCCGACATCAGCTATCCCCACTCTCGACCGGGTCTGGCAAGTCAGCTACCAATTTTTTGAGGTTACGTGAAACCTCAATACGGAATTCCTCAAACGCATCCTGGTTGTCAGGATTAATGTTGTTTAACTCTGCCTGTGCAAGTGCCCAAAGGAGGTAATCCAGGGCTTGGATGACAGTGCTGTTTGCCTTGTTGGGCAAATACGCCTTGGTATAGAACGGATGCCCTGTATTAAGAGCTACTGCCGCTTTGCTATTCTTGCCAATCGTCGGCTCCCAAAGCACCCCGTGCTCCAAGGTCCCACTCGTCACCACGTGAGTACTTCCGATATCCTCCGAATTTAAGAGGCGAACTGTGGTCGTAGTGACACCCGAGTTGTTGTTGACTGTAACTTTCCCGGTTGCCTCATCCACCTTTGAGACTTCAGCTGTCTTGAGCGCGCTGGCTTTCTGTTCGATGACATTGCTAGCTGAGGAGTGCAGCAACGCCGCTGCCCCTTTCGCAATCCCTGCGGCCCCTTTGCGATAACGAGTTTCGGCCTCCCGTCGCGGTCCCGCAAGAAACCTGTCGCGCAGCCACTCGTACAGACCCGAATTCAATTCGATACGGGACTTCTTGATGTCCACCTGGAATGCGTTGTCCAGTGTATGGTCGAACGAGAGTTCAACACGAAGCAGAGAGTAATGAGGCTCCTGCTTGAACATGTTCATCCAGTCGGGCCCGTGGATGAGCCGATTCTCCCGGTAAATGTAAAGGCCCTGACGTTCGTTCGAGACGCGCGCTGCCACCCGATTCACATCCGAACTGAACTCCTCTTTTCGAGGCAGTATGAACGCTCGCACAGTAAACGAAGTCTTGCTTCCATCGTGCAACTGGACGTCCATCTTTTTTTCCGCGATGGGTTGCTTGGTCTCGACAATGCAAAACGGGTCCCATGCAACAACGGACTCACCATTAACGAAGATACAAGCGTTGCGCTCCCGGCTGTCGTCGACATCAAGGAAGCGCTGGAAAACAACAGCGATATGGTCCCGAAGTCCCGATGCCAGTTTTTCAACAGTTTTTCGTATAGGTTGCCCTTCGGGAGCAGTAACTCTGTCAATATTCTCCCAAAGTACAACCGTCCCTGCCGCTCCTGGCGCTATCTCGTCGAGCAATTGCCTGTGAGTCGCATCCGCAACGGCGACTTCTAGGTCCCAGCTATTCCGGGCCGCCATTTCATCCAAATCCCAGGTCGCACGCAGCATCGGGGACTCGCCCGAGTCGCGCGAGATGACCGACAAGCGACGGCAAAACGCAGTTGATGCCGTCTTTAAGCCCATACCGAACTTGCCCAGACTCTTGGCGCTGGCACGCTTGCTGGACCCGTACTTCATCGCATTGACGAGACCATCCTCGTTCATGCCGTGGCCGTTATCGACGACAGAAATGACGACACTGTCCGTGAAGTCCACTTCGAGATGGACGTAAATCTTATCCGCCCCGGCCGCAATTGAATTGTCGAGAATATCGGCAACAGCGGCGTTGAAATCGTATCCGGTGTCTCGCAGACCTTCACTGATGCGTGCAACGTCGGGCGGAACGCTGATATGTTTCTCAGTCATGGGGCAACTCTATATAGTTAACTCGAATGAATAACGGTCCATCCACCACCCAGAACTAGGGTGTCGCCGTCAATCTGCAAACTTGATGACGTGCTCGCGCGAATGATTTCGACTTCAAACGACGCATTCTCGTCGCGAGAAAAGACAAGGGTATCGTCGACCTTGGCATCAATGGCACGCATGAACTTTGTCATGCCCGTAAGACGATATTCGTTGCGGGTACCTTCACCGAACAGTCTATTGTTGTAGTAGATGAAATTGAATTCCCATCGCTCGCGGCTTTCGCGCTCAAACACAACGAGTTTCATCCTCGGGTTTTTCACCGTCTTATCGAGGTCAGGAAAGAACGAAAGAACCTGTTTTTCCTTGGGAACCAGAATGCCCGCCTGATGACCACCCGTCGTTCCAACGTCGTTGGCGCTCAACTTCTTTCGAACTGCTGTTGTCACTCGTCTTCCCCCCGTTTTAGGCTAGCGGCGAAACGCGCAGTGCCTGTGCGATGGCCATCGGGTCAATATTCCCGTCATGCCCCGTCACGGCTTCACCCGCCAATGCCTTCTTGAAGGCCGCCGCATTCCTAATCACTTCCTCCACTGTGTGGACGTAGAACAGATGATAAATCGTTACCGGTCTGGACTGCTTTCTTCTATACGAACGGGCAGACGCTTGTGCCGTCAGTGCAGGATTCCACTCCGGATTGTAGTGAATGACGTGATTGGCGGCAGTAATGTTCAGGCCAGAACCAGCAGCCTTCGGATTCAGAAAAAGTGCGCCGCCCCCCTTATGCTCAAAGAGCCGGTCCACTACCGACTGCCTTGCGGCACTCTCGACCCGACCGTCGATATAGTCGAAAAATCCGTTCGGAAATCGTCGCGGCATGTCGGACATGAAAATGTCGGCGATGGCGTGGTAAGTCGAGAAAACGAGCGCTTTCTCGTCGCCGCTGAAGATTTCGTCTAGCAGCTCGACCGTCCGCTCGTATTTCGGCATCTCCGACGAAGGGTCCGCGTGCCAGCCACCGACCAGCAAGGGATGAGCACAAAGCATGCGGAGGCGCGAAATAGAAACCAGACCACCGGCAGCACCGAACTCCGCCAATGTCTCTTTGCGCAGAGCCTCATATGCCTTTGCAAGGGATTCCGACATCTGCAACGCCTGCGGGACTTCAATCCGCTCCGGTAAATCCTGTGCCACGTCTGCTACCCGGCGACGCAAGAGCATCGGGGCGACGATAGGTGCCAGTCTGGCAGCATCCTCAAGCTGGTTGCAAAACCGTGAGACGAATTCACCCCGGTCGCCGAGCAGACCGGGCATGACGAAATCTGCCAAGGACCAGAGGTCATCGATATGGTTTTCCAGTGGAGTACCAGTTACAGCAATCGAAACCCTTCGGGGCAGCCGCTTCACCGTGGCGGTCCGTTGTGCGTCAGGATTTTTAATGGCCTGAGCCTCGTCGAGCGCGATGATATTCCACTCGATTTGATTGAGAATTTCTTCGTCGCGAACTGCCGTGTCATAGGATACGAGCACGACGTCTATACCGCGTAGGCGGGCGGTTACGCCAGCCCTTTCTGCTCCAGCGTGGATGAGGACGCCGACAGTAGGGGCGAAGAAGGCGAGTTCCCGGGCCCAATTTTCGAGCAATGTCGCTGGTGCGACAACAAGGGCAGGGCCACGCCCAGCGTTCTTCTCAATCTGTAACAGCGCGATGACCTGCGCTGTCTTGCCCAATCCCATCTCGTCCCCAAGGATGCACCCAACGCCCTGCTCTGCCACAAGAGACAGAAAGGCGACGGCTGCCGACTGATATGGATAGAGAGTCCCCGAAAAGCCGGGAATCGTCGCTACTGGCTCATCCGCGTGGTATGTCGACGCGTTGAACCTTACTTCATCGAATAGAGCGAACGGCCTGTCCGTTTGAGCACGAATAGCAACAAGGTCAGCAACAGAGATGCTCCCGTCCGGCGCAATTCCAACTGCCGCCAGCCAGTCGAGCGCAGCTCGATTAAGGTCTGTTCTCAGCGGATACCACCGGCCGTCATGAATGAACTGGTCTGCCGCACCATCTGCCTGAGCAAATCCGGTGTCTGTAGACAGTCCAGCAGAGAGCTGGAGGTTTCGTCCGTTACTGCCAGTAAGACGTACGGCGGGCTGTGCGGGCTGTCGCGAGAATGTCAGCCAAGAGATGTCCTCGAGAGGACTTCGAACGGGCTCGCCAGCGCAGACACGTAGACGCCCAAATAGCGCTTTGAAGATGTCCATCGCTGGCAGAAGTACGTGCTCCCCCGAAGCCCTCCGCAGAGAAATTTGGCAGCCTTCGACCACCCACGTTGCAGTAGTCACGATAGTTATTCACTCTAGCCATGGAACGCGCCGAGATTTCCGTATTGAACCAGCAGAGCAACGGAACTGGGGCGCGATTAATTCTCAAGTTCACAAGCAGGGGCCACCACGGTCTGTTGAGCCGCCCACCCAAAATGCATCGTTTTGCAAGTTGGCGTTGCACTTGTTCCCCCGTTTCAGTTTTTCTATTGCAGCGGGAGGCATTACTAGCCGTTGAGCGATTCTACATCTGGTGAAGGTTCAAAGTTCGAGACTGTGGTCAGCTCGCACGGACTCGTCGCCGACTGCCGCCCGCCGTTGATATGGCTGATGGAGGCTCGCCCGTGTGGCCTGTCGTGAGCCGGTATCTCGCCGTGCAGCCTTGCGAACCCGGACAGTCTCCTGATGCACACGCCTTGGCTTGCCCCGTCATCCCGTTTCTGGTACAAAAGTGCAGTACAAAGCGTGACACGGCCATTCCAACAACCCTTTGATTTAAAAGGGAGTTCGCAATGGGGATGGATTAAGGGAGCCCCTCCCTGATTCGCCACCAAATCTACGAAAGCCCTTGATCTCGCGATCAAGGGCTTTTGTTTTGATGCCTTCCCGAGGCCGGTGCGGCACGAACGTGCAGCAAACTAGGCCCGCGCCCGTTGCCCCAAGCCCTTGAACGGCCACCCATTCAACGCGAGAAACACGAGCAGCGTCGCGCCAAAAATGCACTGCCGCCCGGCTTCGCCGATCTGAAGCGCCGTCAACAGACTGGTCAGCACCGTCAGCAGCACGGCCGCTATCGCGACCGCGATGTAATCGCCTCTACCGCCCGCGAGCGACACACCGCCGATGACGGCGATGACAACGCTCGGCAGCACGTAAGTCGTCCCTAGCCCAAGAAACGCCTGCCCGACATACCCGACGAGCAGCACCCCCGTCAGCGCCGCGATGATCCCGCTCGCGACATAAACGATCAAGCGAATCGCCCGCACGCGCGCGCCCGCGATCGCGGCGGCGGTCGGATTGGCGCCGGTCGCCATCAGTCGCCGTCCCCACGCGGAATGCTCAAGAAACCGCCAGGTCAGCACACTGGCGACGAGCCAGACGAGCGCGACGGTCGGCACGCCCCCCAACGTCCGGTCAGCCAGCACGGCAAGGGCCGGGCTAGCCGCCGTGTTCACATGCATGACCGACGACCAGACGATCAACCCGCCATCGACGAGGCTCGCCATCGCGAGCGTCATCACGAGCGGCGGAATCCGCAGCAACGCAATGCCGACGCCATTGACAGCGCCCACCGCCGCCCCGCTGAACGCGGCCACGCCAAGCGCCGCCGCCAATCCGCCCACCCCGCTGGCCCACGACGGCCCGAACACCGCGGCCCCAAGCACCCCGCCGAGCGTCGCAACGGCACCAACCGACAAATCGAGCCCCTGCTCTCCGGCGATCATGACAAGCGACTGCGCGATGCCGAACAGCCCTAAAAACGTCGCAATCTTCAACTGATTGGCCACTTGCCCGAGGCTCGCAAAGCCAGGCACTGCGAACTGCCCGCCGATCATGACGACCCCGGCCAGCACGAGCAAAAACGCGCGCCGCGCATTCGGTTTCATATCAGAAACGCCTCCTCGCGCCGACGAACGTAAAGCCGAGCGCGATCACGATCACCGCGCCCTTGAACACTTCCTGATAGTTGCTCGGGATGCCGGCGAAGTAGACGACATTGCCGATCAGCGTCAGCACGAGCGCCCCGCAGACGGCACCGAGCATCGTGCCGCGGCCGCCCGCGAGCGAGATGCCGCCGATGACCACGGCCGCGACCGAGTTGAGCGTATAGGGCAGGCCGAGGCGCGCATCGCCCGAGGCCGTCTGCGCGGTCAGGCAAACGGCCGCCGCGAACACGAAGAGCCACGCGAGCATGTAGCCGAGCAGCTTGACGAGCCGCACGTCGATACCGGCCTTGAACATCGCGTCGGCGTTGCTGCCGGTCGCGATGAGCCGGCGTCCGAAGCGATGCCGCTGCAAGACGGCCCAGAGCACGAGCGCGGCGAGCACGGGCAGCGCGGCCACGGGTAGCACGCCGATGCCGGCCGCGAAGCCGTTGCCGAGTGCGTCGGGCACCGTGCCGCCCGGCTGCGGCATCAGCAGCAGCGCGCACCCGAACCAGACCGCGCCGGTCGCGAACGTCGCGATGAGCGCGCTCTGCCTGGCATAGCCGACGACGAAACCATTACAGGCGCCCGCGACGAGCGCCACGACCAGCGCGGCGATACACGATGTACCGAGGCCCCAGCCCAGATGATCGGGCGCCGCGGCGAGCACGCAATTGACGAGCGAAATTCCGGCGCCCACCGAGAGGTCCAGCTCGCCCATCAGCACGACAACGGCCTGCGCCATGCAGATGAGGATCACCGGCGCGGCGTTCTGCATGTTGCTCGCGATCGAATCGGCCGTGAGGAAGTCGGGCTGCAACGAGGCGTTGGCGATCACGACGGCGACGAGCATCGCGAGCGCCGGCAGCGCGGTAACGGTCCGCGCGCACGCGCCCTTCAGCCACGGGCCGATACCCCTGGCTTGCCACGCGCCGGCATCGGGCAATCCTTCACTGTGGGCTTTCATGCTGCGTTCCGTCCGAACAGCGCGCTCGTGACCCGCGATTCCGTCATCTCTTCCCCTTTCAGTTCCGCGACGATCCGGCCTTCGTACATGACGATGAGCCGGTCGCAAACGGCCAGCAGCTCTTCGGTATCGGACGCGTAAACGAGCACGCCCGTACCGGCGTCGGCGAGCGCGCCGATCGCCTCGTAAATTTCGCGCCGCGCGATCACATCGACGCCCTTGGTCGGATCGCTCAAGAGCAGCACGTCGATTGCCCGGTTCAGCCAGCGCGCGATCACCACCTTCTGCTGATTGCCGCCCGACAGATCGCGGACCGGCTGGCGAACGTCGGACGTCTTGATTCGCAGGCGGCCGACAACCTCGTCGACGAATCGACGAAGCGGCGCGCGGCGCAGCCGCCACGCGTCGCGCTGAAAGTTCACGTCGACCTGCGCCAGATTGAATTCGACGGAATGTTCGAGCCAGAGGCCCTGGCGGTGCCGGTCGTTCGGCACGAGGCAAACGCCGGCCGCGATCATCTGCCGTGGCGAGTGCGGCACGATCGTCTTCGTCCCCGAGGGTCCGCTCACGCTGACCTGCCCGGCATCGGGCACGCGAAAGCCCGCGAGCGCGTCGAGCAGTTCCTCCTGGCCGTGCCCCTGCAATCCGGCGATGCCGAGAATTTCGCCGCGCTTCAGCGCGAAATCGACGCCGCGCAGGCGCGCGCCCGCGCGCAGACCGCGTACTTCGAGCGCGACGGGCCGCTGCGCGTCGTCCCTCGACGGATCGCCGCGGCCGAGCTTGCCGTCGTGCACGTGCGCGGCGGCCGCCCCGCCCGCCGCGCCGCCCATCCATTCGAGCACGCGCCGCTCGTCGAGCTGGCCGCGAACCGCTAGCTCGCCGACGGGCCGGCCGTTGCACAAGACCATGACGCGATCGCAGAGCGCTTCGATTTCGGCCATCCGGTGCGAGATGAAAACGACGGCCGTCCCGCGCGCGGTCAGGTTCCGCACGACGCGCATGAGGCTCTCGACTTCGGCCGCCGCGAGCGCCGCTGTCGGTTCGTCGAGGATGAGGATGCGCGGCGCCAGCGCGAGCGCCCTCGCGATTTCGACGAGTTGCTGATCGGCGGCCGTCAGGCTGCCCGCGCTCGCCTCGATATCCCAGCCGGGCCGCAGGCTCTCCAGCAACTGCATGGCCCGCTCGCGCATGCGCGCCCGGTCGAGAAAGCGCCCGGCGTGACATTCCTCCGCGCCGAAGAAGACGTTCTCCCAGACCGGCAGATCGGGCGCGAGCCCCGGATGCTGATG
>Ga0164242_10002280_pt1 | contig 22293 bp, 12 predicted proteins | sample OricomgcompostMG_FD_108783 | JGI IMG/M metagenome (GOLD analysis project Ga0164242, IMG submission 108783) | Miracle-Growth compost microbial communities from Emeryville, California, USA - Original compost - Miracle growth compost (MG) ... | reverse complement strand
GGGTTCCGCTTCGCCAGTCCGGACGTGATGATCGAACGGACGGCGAAGGACGGGTTCCGGCCGGTGATCGGCGAGGTCCACCCCTACGTGTTCGCCTGGGGCTCGCAGGGCCACTTCGCGCCGGACGCCGAGGCGCTCCAGGCCGCCTTCTCCGCCGAGCTGCGGCCGTGGGGTGGCCGGGAGGAGCTGGCGGTGGTCCTCAGGCGGCGCCGCCACAAGGGGCTGGTCAGCGAGGCGTTCCCGGGCCGCTTCATCGAGGTCACCGGGCGCGGGAGCGACGACCCGGAGCGAAGGATCGCGATCGCGGATCTCTGGGTCACGGCCGGCGAGGACGGCCCTGTGCTGCGCGGTCCCCAGGGGCCGGTGACGCTCTACGTGGGTGAAGAGGACCACCCGCACCTGCGGGCCTTCGCGCCGCCGCTGGTGGAGATGCCCAAGGTCCGGGTGGGGGACCACACCCCAAGGGTGGAGATTGGGGAGGTCGTCTTTCAGCGCGAGCGCTGGCGGTTCACCCCCGATCAGCTCGCGGAGGTGGTGTCCGCGTCCAACGACGCCCAGCTGCTGCTGGCGGTGGCCCGGCTCCAGGCGCGCCATGGGCTGCCCCGGCACCTCTTCCTCACCGCGGCGTCGGAGCCCAAGCCCATCTGCCTGGATCTGGCGGTCCCCCTGGCGCTCACCCACCTGCAGAAGCTCGCCGCGGGTGAGGCTGTGATTTTGGTGGAGATGGTCCCGGCGCCGGACTCGCTCTGGCTTCAGCGGAGCGCGGGCGGGCACACCTCGGAGCTGCGCATTGGCATGATCAGGGAACCCTGACCTCTCGACTCAAGGTGCGCACGCGCTGATGACCTCCTGGAAACTGTTCCCGCACTTCATCGTCCGCACCACCGGCTTTCCCTTCGAGCTGGTGGAGCAGCTGCGCTGCACCCGCACCGGGGAAGCGGCCCGCCGCTGCGTCGAGGCGAGCGAGACCTTGGATCGGCTGCGCCAGAACGCCCCGCCCATCCGGCACCCACCCCGGGCGGTGCTGGCGGCGTTCAAGGCCAACCGGGTGGTGCCGCTCGAGCAGCTGGAGAACCCGGAGATCTTCACCGAGTGGAACCTCCACGCCCGGGTGCTGGCGGAGGCGCAGGCCGAGTTCGACCGCGCGTTCCTGGAGGAGTCGGACCGGACCGCCGGCCGGGTGCGGGCGATCGCCACCGAGCCGCGCTTCCTGGAGGCGATCGCCAGCTCCAGCCCCCCCATCTACATGGACCTGGTGCGCGGCCGGTGGAGCACCCGCGTCGAGCGTCAGGTGGCGAGCTACGTCCAGAGGCTCTCGGCCAAGAACGAGACGATGAGCTTCTTCGGGCCGATCAACTACGGCCGCTTCGACCCGGAGGCCGAGGACCGGGTGGGGATGGTCTGGAGCGGCCCCACCAAGCTGCGCCGGAGGACCCACGCCGCCTCCTGGCTGGTCCAGGGGCTGGTGTCCCAGATCTCCTTCGACCCGGCGGTGGCCCCCTGGCTCGTGCTGCGTCGCAAGGGCTTCGCCAAGCCGCCGCTCCAGCGGGAGCGGAGGAAGCTGGGGGAGATCCTGATTGGCCTCGGCCACCTCACCCCGCCGCAGCTGCAGCGGACTCTGCTCCTCCAGTCTGCGGGCGGCCGGAAGCTCGGAGAGCTGGTGGTGGAGGCCCAGTTCTGCTCCCCCGACGACGTGGAGCGGGCGCTGTCCGTGCAGGCAGAGGGGAAGCAGCCCACCCACGTCGCGGCGTCCGAGCAGCTGGCGCGCTTCGTGGAAGCGGCGGACGGCTCCAAGCTGCTCGCGCGGATCGCCGAGGAGCTCCAGCTGGGGGCGGAGGAGGCGATCGCGCTGGCGCGGCTGGCCTGCGAGAAGCGGCTCCTCACCCACCAGCTGGAGGTCCCTTCCGCGGCGTACCTCCCGCTCAATGATCTGGTGGAGCGCCTCTCCGGCGTCCCCGGCCCCGCCGTGCGCGCGCACCTGGAGGGGTTGGATCTGGTGCTGGGGATGATGGCCCGCTACAGCCTGGCGGACGCGAGCGAGAAGGTCCGGCTCCTCACCGAGCTGCGCGAGCTGGTGGAGGCGCGCTGGGGAGTGCGCTCGCCGTTCGCGCCCAACCCGCAGGGCGCCCCCGCGCCGACCGAGCGAAGGCGCAGCGACGGCCAGTTCTACGCCGACCGCCTGCCGATGCGCGAAGAGTGCGGCGGGGACCTGCGGCTCCAGATTGGCGGCGCCCGCGCCCGCGGCTTCATCGCCCAGCTGGACCGTCCGCTGGATCTGATGGCCCGCGCCGCGGAGCTCACCCGGCAGGCCGCGCGCCGGAAGGTGGCCGAGCTGCTCGGTCCGCGCCGGGTGCCGTTCTGGAAGGTGGTGGCGGCCTACTCGGACCAGCCCATCCCCTACGACACCTCCCTCAATGACCTGGTGAGGCGCACGGTGGCCCCGGAGGCGAAACACGCGGCGATCGATCCGGCCGCGCTGACGCCGGTGCCGCCGCCGGACGGGGTCCCGCTGATCTGCTCGGTGGACGTGCTGATCTCCGCCAAGGACGTGGGCGCCTTCGAGCGCGGCGAGTGCGAGCTCTTGATGGGCGATCTCCACGACACCGCGCAGGTCTGGGGCTGGGCGCTCCAGTTCCTCGAGGACCGCGTCCAGGTGGAGACGGACATGGTGCGGCTGATCGGCCGGGCCCAGCGGTCCATCCCGGTGGTCACCGTGCTCGCCTCGCGGCGGACCGGCCTGTTGCCCTCCGAGTTCCCAGGCCCGGTGGTGGAGCTGGGCGGGGTGAGCGTGCGGCCCTCCCCGTGGCGGCTCCCCTTCGACGACCTGTGGGTGGTCAGCGACGGCGAGGGCTCCAAGCTCTGGTCGGAGCGGCTCGGCGGGGAGGTCCTCCTCTACAACGGCGAGCTGGAGTCCTTGGTTCACACCGCCTTCGCCTTGCCGCGGATCCGCGCCCCCAAGGTGGATCTGGGCGCGCACACCCCGCGGCTGACGGTGGACGGGGTGGTGATCCAGCGCGAGCAGTGGCAGATGCCCGCGGCCTGGGTGGAGGAGATGGTGGCCTGCAAGGACGACCGCGCCCGGCTGCGCTCGGCGGCGCGCGGCTGGAAGGCGCTGGGGCTGCCCAGCTACGTCTTCGCCAAGTTCCCCGGTGAGCGGAAGCCGATCCTGCTCTGCGCGGACAGCCCGCCGCTGGTGCGCGCCTTCGCCACCATGCTCGAGGACAAGGGCTCGGTGATGCTCTCGGAGATGACCCCGGGACCGGACCAGCTGTGGCTAAAGAGCGAGCTGGGGCGCCACACCGGCGAGCTCCGCTGCACCTTCATCCGGGTCGCCGGTTGAGGCTCTTGATCGTCCCGCCGCACGCGGACTTCACCCTCGGCTGGCGCGCGGAGGAGGGCTTCGAGGTGCTCGATCTGGCGCGGGCCTTCGTGGAGCGGATCGGCCGGCCGGAGGGCCTGCGCGCGGAGGCTTCCCGCGCGGTGGGGGAGGGCGAAGCGGGGGCCCGGCGCGCGCTGCTCCTTCATTCCGCCGCGGGGCTGCTCGAGCGCTCGACGGAGGCACGGACCCGGTTGAGGGCGCTCGGCGCGGCGTTGAGCGGGAGCTCGGCGCCGGACCTCTCCGTCCGCCTCCGCCTGGACGACCTGGAGCTGGCGCAGGGCACCACCGAGCGCAGCGCGGACACGCTGGCGGCCAGCGTTGGGTCGCTGCCGTTTGAGCCCGAGCTGGCCGCCGCGCTTCAAGCGTGCGAGGGCGCCGAGGTGCTGCGGCTGTGGCTGGAGCGGGACCAGCAGCTCCCGGCCGCGCTCGCCCTGGCGGCCCGGGCTCCGCGAGGCCTGGCGCTCGAGCTTTGTGGGCCCTTCGCCCAGGTCCACCGGCAAACGCTGAGCCGGCTCGCCCCGTTCGAGCGCGCGCGGTGGGTGGACGCTGCGCCACGGCCCGGGCTCCTGGGGCTGCCGGGGTCGCGGCTGGATCCGGCGCTGGGGTGGGGTGAGCACACGGACGCGGCTGGCTGGTGCGGGGCGGTCTCCCTCTCCTCGCTGGCGGCTCCGGAGGCGCTGCTTGGCGCCGGGTGCCGCGGCGCCCTGGTGCGCTTCTGCGCGGTGGGCCCCGTCCACGCCCAGGCGGAGGACGGGCAGAGGCTGCCGGTGGAGACGCTTCAAAGCGCCTGCGCGGCGTTGCGCGAGGCCGGCGTCCCGGTGGTGGGGGAGTGGTGGGTGGGCGCGCCGGGCCAGTCCGAAGCCGAGCGGTCCCAGACCGCCGCCTGGCTGGAAGGGGCCGCTCCCTTCAGCGCCTTGGCCGGGGTGCGGCAGTTCCACTGGGCCCGCGAGCGCGCCCCGGCTTCCTGGAGGGGAGGGCCTGTGCGCTGGCTGCCCTTCCCGGAGGACCGCGACCTGCAACGCAGCCGCCCGTTCGAGGCGGAGGGGGGCCTGCCCCATGCGGAGCTGCCGGCGCGGATCGAAGCGCTGGCGCTCCGGCTGTCGCAGCGCTTCCGCCTCGCGCCCGGCCGGCTGGCCCAGGCGATCTTCTCCACCGAGGCGTCGCCTTCGCGCCAAGCGCACCCTGCGCTGGATCCGGACTGCGCGGTGGTGGAGCTGCCGGTCGCGCTGAGCGGCGCGACGGGGCCTGCCTTCTACGCGGTGAATCTGCGCAAGGGCGGCACGGTGCAGCTGGATGCCCGGATCGCCCCTCCGCTGCTCGCGCTCGCCGGCCGCCGCGCCGTCGAGGGGAACCCGTTCGAACGCTGGCCCGCGGCACAGCGCGAAAAGCTCGTGGCGGCGCTCACCGCCAAGGGCGTGCTCGCCGAGGTGAACTGATGGACCGCTGGACGCTGGGAGAGGTCTTCATCCTCCGCCACGCTGGGTTTCCGTTCGAGTGGGTGGAGGCGCTCGGCTTCAGCGAGGGGCTTTTGGCGCAGGTGGAGGCGCTGCTCGCGGAGGAGGAGCAGCTCCTCGCGGCCGTGGAGGCGCGATCCGGCGCCGCGGCGAGGGTGCGCACGGCGGAGGGGCTCCAAAGCGGCCGCCCCCCGTCGCCCGCGCCGGCCCCGCTGGTGGACGCGGTGGCCCGGTGGCGCGCGAAGCGGGAGGCGCTGGCTGTGACCTACACCGCCGAGCGGGCCGCGCTGCGCGAGCGCCTCCACCAGACCGCGAGCGACCTGGGCGTTCAGGAGGCGGTGTTCCTCTCCAGCCCGGACATGTTCGACAACGTCTGGACGCGCTACGTGCAGGCGCCGGTGCGGGCGGAGACCTCGGACGTGCGCCGGGTGGAGCGGCAGGTCTACTCGTACGTGCAGCGCTTCTGCGCCAAGAACGAGACCACCAGCTTCTTCGGGCCCATGGGCTACGGCGAGATCGCCGGGGACGGGGAGATCGAGGTCACCCCCAACCCGGACGCGCTCCGGCGGCGGACCTTCCTCGCGTTCTGGGCGGTCCAGGAGCTGGCCCGCGCGGTGGGACGCGAGCCTTCGCTCAAGCCGCACCTGCCGCTGCGGCGCAACCCCATCTTCCGCTTCACCCCCGGCCAGGCGGCGTGCCCCTCGGTGGGGTTGAAGCTGCGGCTGAAGCCCGAGCACGAGCAGCTCTTGACCGCGCTCGACGTGCCCAGGACCGCGACCGAGGTCGCCGCGGCGATGGGCCTGACGCTGGAGGAGGTGGAGCTCCGCGTGGCGCCGCTCCTCAAGGGGACCTTGCTGGTGCGCGGCCTCTCGTTCGAGGAGCACGACTTCGAGGCCTTCACCCACCTGCGCCAGGCCGTGGCCGCCCTTCCGGAGGGACCGGCGCGGGCCCGCTGGGAGGGGCAGCTGGAGCGCCTGGACGGCCTGAGGGCCACCTTCGAGGCCGCGCGCTTCCCCGCCCGGCGCGAGGCCCTCCTCAGGCTGGAGGCCGCCTTCACCGAGGTGACGGGCCTCCCGGCGCGGCGCGGCGAAGGCCAGATGTACTCGGACCGGCTGGTGATCTACGAAGAGGCGGACTCGCCCTTCCGGCTCCGCTTTGGCCAGGCCTACGCGCGCAGGCTGGAGGAGGCGCTCACCCCCGGGCTGGAGCTGAGCGCGGCCTTCGGGGAGCAGGTGCAGAGGCGCTACCGCGAAGAGGTGGTGGCCAAGCTGGGCCCGGACACCTCGCTCGACTTCCTCAGCTACGCCGCGCGCCTGCGTCCGGAGGCGGTGAGCGGGAGCGAGTTCTCCCCGGTGGCGCCCTTGAAGGTCAAGGCCACCCCCGGGGTCTCCGAGCAGACCCTGACCCCTCCGGAGTCCCTGCCGGCGCGCAGCCCCGGTGGCCGCTTCGCCTTGCCGGACGTGTGCCTCTCCGGGACCGCGGGCCCGGGCGGCCAGGTGGTCCCAGGCCCGGTGCTGCTGGCGCGGGTGCACCACCACCTCTTGCTGTGGAGCTGGCTGTGCGCGTTCCACCCGGACCGCGGGCGGGTGGCGCAAGTCGCCGAGCGTTGGCTCTCGAAGGAGCCGTCCGCGCGCTCGCTCACCGCGCTCGCCTTCTCGCGCCGGAACAAGGGCTTCTACGCGTATCCCGGACGGAAGGTGGCCTACACCGCCGCCGAGGCGGCCGAGTTCAAAGACCGCGCGCTGCCGGCCTCGGAGCTCGAGGTGAAGGTGGACGCGTCCGGGCCCAGGCTCCTGGACCGCGCCGGGATGCCGGTCTTGCTCTACCTGCCGCTGGCGGACTTCTCCACCTACCCGCCCTTCGCCGCGCTGGCGCACCCGCTGGTGCTGCACGCGCCCCTGACCGCGGACGGAGGGCACCTCCCGCGCACCGCCGTGGGCGGGGCCACCTACCAGCGAGAGCGGTGGCACCTGGAGCTCAACGGCTGGGGCAAGCTCGCCGGGCTGGAGCTGTTCCTCGCGCTGCAACGCGAGGTCCGCGCCCGGCGGTGTCCGCGCTTCCTCTTCGCCCGGGTCCGCTCCGAGCGAAAGCCGTTCCTGATCGATCTCCGGTCTCCCTTCGCGGCGGAGAACCTCAAGCACGCCATCAGGAGCGATCCCCACGTCTCCTTCGAAGAGATGTTGCCGGCCCCGGACCAGCTGTGGCTCCGTGATGGGCGCGGGCGTTACACTTTCGAGCTCCGGATGCAGGCCACCTGCCTGTCCTCCGCGGTGAGTGGCGAGCAGCTCGGAGAGGTGAATGGCTGAGATGGTGATGGCGAAGGTGCTGGCCCTGAGCGGCAGCGCCCGGAAAGGCTCCTACAGCCGCGCGGCGCTGGACGTGGCGGTCGCGGCGGCCCGCAAGCTGGGGGCGACGGTGGACCTCTACGACCTGGGGGAGAACAAGCTCCCGCCGTTCGATGGGAGCGAGCAGGTGGAGAAGGAGCATCCCGCCGTCCTCGACCTCAAGCGGCGGGCGAAGGAGGCGGACGCGCTGCTCCTGGCGACGCCCGTCTACCACGACAGCTACAGCGGGGTGCTCAAGAACACGCTCGATCTCCTCTACTACGAGGAGGTCTCCGACAAGCTGGCCGGGCTGATCGCCGTCGGCGGAGGACGGATTGGGCACGGGCAGGCGCTGGAGCACCTGCGGGCGGTGCTGCGCGAGATGGGCGCCTGGGTCCTGCCGCGCCAGGTGCTGGTGGGCAGCTCCTCGGACTGCTTCGGCGAAGACGGGCAGCTCAAGGATCCGGAGCTGCTCTCCCGGCTGGGGCTGCTCGGCCAGGAGCTGGTCCTTCGTAGTAAGCTCTTCCGGACGCGCCGGCGCGCCCCCTGAGCGCCGCCGGGCCCTTCTTCTTCGCGGAGTGACGATGGAAGCACAGGACGACACGACCTCGTACAAGGTGGTCCTCAACCACGAGGAGCAGTACTCCATCTGGCCTTCGGACCGGGACCCTCCGGCGGGCTGGCGGGAAGAGGGCAAGCGCGGCACCAAGCAGGAGTGCCTGGAGCACATCGGTCAGGTGTGGACCGACATGCGGCCGGCCAGCGTCCGCAAGCAGCTGGACGGCTGAGCTCTTCCCAGAGTTTCGACCCCGGCGAGCGGCTCAGCCCGCCGCGAGCGCCCGCCGGTCCAGCTTCCCGTTGCGGGTCCGAGGCAGGACCTCCAGGCGGCGGACCTCGTCCACGATCATGTAGCGGGGCACCCGCTCCGCGCAGTGCCGCTTGAGCGCGAGCAGGCTGACGGGCGCCTCCGCCACCACGAAGGCCACCAGCTTCGCCGAAAGCCCGCTCCCCATCACCAGCACCGCCACGTCCTTCAAGGCGGGGTGGGAGAGCAGCGCGTTCTCGATCTCGCCCAGCTCGATCCGCCGGCCACGGATCTTCACCATGTTGTCCCGCCGGCCCAGGTAGAGCAGCTCCCCGTCCGGGCGGAAGAACCCCAGATCGCCTGTGGCGTAGGGGCGGTCGCCCTGCGGAGGGTGCCCCCAGTAGCCGAGCATCACCGTGGGGCCCTCCACGTAGATCTCCCCCACCTCGCGGGGGTCCTCTTCGGAGAGCGGCCCGGGCGCGTGGAGATAGACCCGGTCTGAGCTGCACGCGCGCCCAATGGGGATCCCCTCCGCGGAGTCGTCCGGGACCGCGGTCAGCTCATAGGCGGTGCAGACGTTGGTCTCGGTGGGGCCGTAGAGGTTGAGGAAGCGCGGGCCCGGCCAGGCGCCCCGGAGCCTTCGCAGGTGCTTGATCGGGAAGGGCTCTCCGGCGAAGAGCACCACCCGCAGCGCGGGGAACGTCCGGTCGAGCAGCCCGCCTTGATCCATCATCAAGATCAGCGCCGAGGGGACCGAGTACCAGACCGAGATCTCCTCCTTCGCCAGGAAGTCCACCAGCTGCGACGGCGCGAAGGCCAGCCCGTCCGGGATCAGGGTGACCGAGCCGCCGCAGAGGAAGGCGACGTAGAGGTCGAGCACCGAGAGATCGAAGAAGAGGGGGGCGTGGTTCGCGAAGCGATCCGAGGGGCGCGCGTGCAGCTCGGCCGCCGCCCACTCCACGAAGGCCAGCGCGTTGCGGTGGCTGATGCAGACGCCCTTGGGCACGCCGGTGGAGCCGCTGGTGTAGAGGATGTACGCGGGATCCGAGTCGGCCAGCGCCACCGCGGCGAACGGGGCGCCCTCTGCCGCGGGGGGCGCGGGGGACTCCAACCACAAGCAGGCGGATGCGCCCAGCGCCTCAACCTGCGCGCGACGGGAGGCGGTGGTGAGGACCTGCTGGATGCCGCAGTCGCGCAGGATCAACCCCACCCGCGCGGAGGGGCTGAGCGGATCGAGCGGGACGTAGACGGCGCCCAGCCGCAGCACCGCTTGCATCGCGGCGACCAGCCGGGCGCTCTTCTCCGCCCACAGCCCCACGCGGTCCCCCTTCTGGACCCCGAGCGCGGCCAGCGCCTGCGCCATCTGATCCGCGACCCGATCCAGCTCGCGATAGGTGAGGACCCCGTCCGGGCCGCGGACGGCCACGACGTCTGGCTGCCGCTGCGCCGACCCGCGGACCAAGGCGTCAAGGCTCACGTCGCAGCTCCACGCGGGGGTCCTAGTTCGGATGCTGTTCGCAGACGTAGGCGGTGAGCACCCCGAGGCTCTTGAAGGTGGCGGGGTTGAGGGACTCGGGGCGGATCTTCACACCGAACCGCCGATCAATGAACCCGACCAGCTTCACCAGCGAGAAGGAGTCGATGAGCCCCCACTCGAGGAGCGGGGTCTGCTCATCCAGATCCTTCGCATCCCCGTCCAGGAGCTCGACGCTGACGAACTCGTGAAGCGCTGTGTAGACGTCGGCGCGATCCATCCCACCTCCACAACCGGACCGGAGCGTTCGCCCTGAACGCTCGCCGGATCACCTCCGAGTATCAGCCAGCCCCCAGGGTGGAGCAAGCCACGGCGCTCGGGTGCGGGCCGTGTTTGCCGGCCCGGGGCCTTCCGTTAGGCTGGGGCGGCAAGGGGACCGCGACGCGCGCCGATGAGTGATCGACCCAAGGATCTGGAGGACCTCTCCCCGGAGCAGAAGAGGCGCCTGCTCAAGGAGCTGCTGGAGAAGAGGGCCCAGCGCGCTCCGCCAAAGAAGACGCCCCCGGCCGTGAGGCCCGCCAAGGTCCTGGCCGCCTACGCCCAGGAGCGGCTCTGGTTCTTGGAGGGGCTCCACCCCAACAACGCGGACTCCAAGATCGGCGTCGGCTACCACCTGAAGGGAGAGGTGGATCCGCGGCTCCTGGAGGCGGCGCTGCGCGCGGTGCTCGACCGGCACGAGATCCTCCGCACCCGGCTCGAGGTGGACGGCGACCGGCTCTACCAGGTGCTGAACGAAGGGCCCTGGTCCCTGGAGGTCGAAGCGCTGGGCGCGCAGGCCGAGGGCGAAGGGCTGGCGGAGGCGCGCGCCCGGGCCCACCGCCGGGTCCTGAAGGGCTTCGACCGCGGCGCGCCCTGGCTCTTTCAAGGGGTGCTCTATCCCATCGATCCGCGCCAGAGCTTCCTCCTGATCCTGATGCACGGTGCGCTGGCGGACGGCTGGTCCCTGGGGGTGTTTTGGAACGATCTGGCCGCGGCGTATGACGCCCTCCAGTCCGGCGTCCCCGACCCCCGCCCACCGCTGCCGCTCCAGTTCGCGGACTTCTCCACCTGGGAGCGCGACTGGCTCACCGGCCCGGTGCGTGAACGGGCGACCGCCTATTGGCGCAAGGCGCTGCTCCCCTTGCCGCCCCCGCTGGACCTCTCCGGGGGAAAGGCGCCGCCCTCCCCGCCCACCTTCCTGCGCGGCGAGGTCCAACGGACGCTGTCCCCCGCGCTGGGGGCCGAGGTTCGCCGCCTCGCCCAGACGCGGGCCACGTCTTCGTACGCCGTGCTCCTGGCCGCCTTCGAGGCCGTGCTCTCGCTCCAGGCGGGCCAGCGCGAGTTCCTGGTGGGAACGCCGGTCCGCAGCCACCTGCGGCCGAACACCGAGGGGATGATTGGCCGCCTCCAGAACACCATCCTGATCCGCGCCCAGGTGGACGAGACGCTCCCCTTCGAGCAGCTGCTGCGATCGGTCCGGAGCGCCTCGCTGGACGCGATGAGCCATCAGGATCTTCCCTTCGAAGACGTGGTCGCCGCGGTGGCGCCCTCGCGCGATCGCGAGTCGCTCCCGCTGCTCCAGGTCGTCTTCGGGCTGTTCCCGATGGGGCGCGCGCTGACGCTGGGGGGCGCCACCGCGACGCCGGAGCCGGTGGAGGCGGGGACCCTGACCGTGGATCTCTCCTGTCAGGTCCTCGAACAGCTCGACGGGGGCCTCCGCGCGATGCTGGTGTTCCGTCAGGATCTCTTCGAGCCTGCGCAGCTGGAGCGGCTCCTGCTGCGCTGGGAGCAGGTGGTCGCGCAGGCCTGCGCGGCGCCGTCCACGGAGGTCCGCGCGCTCACCCGCCTGGCGGGAGAGGAGCGGCGCCAGGTCCTTGGGATGGGGACCGGCCAGGCCGTGCAGTTCGACGGGCCCGCGCTCCTCCACCAGCGCTTCGAAGGGCAGGCGCGCGCCGCTCCGGAGGCCACGGCCCTCCAGTTTGGCGACACGGCGCTCTCCTACGGCGAGCTCGATCGCCGCGCCAATGGCCTGGCGCACGCGCTCCGGGCACGAGGCGTGGGGCGGGAGCGGTTCGTGGCGGTTCACCTCGAGCGCTCCCTGGAGCTCTTGATCGCGCTCTACGCCATCCTCAAGGCGGGAGGGGCGTACCTGCCGCTCGCCCCGGACCTCCCGCCGGAGCGCCTGGCCTTCCTGCTCCAGGATGCGCAGCCGGTCCTGGTGCTGACCTGCGAGGGGGGAACGGAGGCGCTCCCGCCCGGGACGGCCACGCTCGAGCTGTCGCTGGCCGCGCTCGCCGCCAAAGGCCAGGACGCTCCGCCCCGATTCCCCACCCACGCCGAGGATCCCGCGTACTGCATCTACACCTCCGGTTCGACCGGCGTGCCCAAGGGCGTGACGGTGACCCACCGCGGGATCGTCAACCGGCTGTGCTGGATGCAGGCGGCCTATCCGTTGGATGCCCGGGACGGCGTGCTGCAGAAGACGCCCTTTGGCTTTGACGTGTCGGTCTGGGAGCTGTTCTGGCCGCTGGCCCAGGGCGCAAGGCTGGTGATCGCCGCGCCGGGAGGCCATCAAGATCCGCGCTACCTGGAGCAGGTGCTGCGGGTGGGCCAGATCACCACCGCGCACTTCGTCCCTTCGATGCTCCAGACCTACCTGGATCAAGACGGCGCGCTGGGCGGAGCGCTGCGGCAGGTGTTCTGCAGTGGCGAGGCCCTCCCGCGCTCGCTCGCGCGGCGCTTCCGCACCCGCGCTCCGGGCGTGGCGCTGCACAACCTCTACGGCCCCACCGAGGCTTCGGTGGACGTCACCGCCTGGTCCTGTGACGGCGAACACCCGTGGGGGTCGGAGCCCATCGGCTTCCCCATCGCCAACGTCCAGGTCCATCTGCTCGACCCCACCTTGGAGCCTGTGCCCCGCGGCGCGCCGGGGGAGATCTACCTGGGCGGTGCGGGGCTCTCCCGCGGCTACCACCGCCGGCCGGCGCTCACCGCGGACCGGTTCGTCCCGGATCCCCACGGCGCGCCGGGCGGGCGCCTCTACCGGACCGGGGACCGGGGCCGGCTCCTGGAGGATGGGAGCGTGGAGTACCTGGGCCGGCTCGATCACCAGCTCAAGCTTCGCGGCAACCGGGTCGAGCTCGGCGAGATCGAAGAGGCGCTGCGCCAGCTCCCGGAGGTGAAGGACGCCGCCGCGGGGACCTTCTCCGACGCGGACGGCGCGCTCGCCCTGGTGGGGTACCTGGTGGGGCCCGCGGCGTCGGACATCGCCGGTTGGCGAGAGCGGCTCTCGCAGCGCCTCCCCTCGTACATGATCCCCGCCCGCTTCGTCCGCCTCGACGCGCTCCCGCTCTCCGCCAACGGGAAGCTGGACCGCCGCGCGCTCCCCCCTCCCGGCGAAGAGGGGGCGCCCGCCCAGGCCGAACCGCCGCGGGATGCGCTGGAGCGCGCGCTGGCCCAGCTGGTGGCCCAGCTGATCAAGCTCCCGGGGGTGGGACGGGATGAGGACTTCTTCCAGATCGGCGGCCACTCGATGCTGGCGATGCGGCTGCTCTTCCTGGTTCAACGGAGCCACGGGGTGGAGGTTCCGCTCCGCGCCTTCATGGAGCGCCCCACGGTGAGCCAGCTCGCCGCGCTGGTCCGCGCGCGCGCCCCGGGAGGCGGTTGAGCGTTCAATGGGTGACGACTAGACTTTGCACCCCCCTCACCGGCCCACGAACCCGCCCATGAACGCTTCGCAGGCCCCGATCATCGACGTACAGCAGCTGAAGAAGAGCTACGGAGACCAGGTCGCGGTCGACGGGCTGGACCTGCGGGTGCAGCCGGGCGAGTGCGTGGCCCTGCTGGGACCGAACGGCGCGGGGAAGACCACCACCCTGGAGATCCTCCAGGGGATGAAGGCGGCCAGCGGCGGGACGGTGCGGGTGCTGGGACGCGAGTGGGCCACCTCCGCCAACGAGCTTCGCCCGCTGATCGGCGTCCAGCTCCAGGAGACCCACTTCTACGAAAAGATGACCGTGGAGGAGACGGTTCGGCTCTTTCGCAGCTTCTACCCGGGCGGGCTGACGGTGGACTCCGCGATCGGAGACGTGAGCCTGGAGGAGAAGCGCAACGCGCAGATCCGCACCCTCTCCGGCGGGCAGAAGCAGCGGCTGAGCCTGGCGGTGGCGCTGGTGGGAGATCCCCAGCTCGTCTTCCTCGACGAGCCCACCACCGGGCTGGACCCCCAGTCGCGCCACGCCCTCTGGGACGTGGTCCGGGGGCTTCACTCCCGCGGGCGCACCGTGCTCTTGACCACCCACTACATGGAGGAGGCCGAGCAGCTCTGTGACCGGATCGTCTTCGTGGACCGGGGGCGGGTGGTGGCGGAGGGCACGCCGGCGGAGCTGATCGCGCGGCTCGCGGGCGCGGTGGTGGTGGAATTCGAAGCTTGGCCGGAGGTGGCGTTGGAGCAGGTGACGGCGCTCGCCGGGGTGGAGAACGCCAGGACCACCAACGGCCGGGTGCGGCTCGAGGTCCGGGAGCTGCACCGGACCCTCCCGGCGCTGCTCGACCTGGTGCGTGGCGCCGGCGCGGAGCTCCGGTTGCTGGAGACCCGGAAGGCGACCCTGGACGACGTCTTCCTCACCCTCACCGGGCGGCACCTTCAGGAGAACCAGGAGACTCCGAAACCATGAGTGTCGCGCGCTGGCGGGCGATGCAGCAGCTCTTGCTGTTCAGGCTCCGCTCGGTCATCCGGGAGCCGTCCGCGCTCTTCTGGACCTTCGTCTTTCCCATCCTGACCTCGGTGGCGCTCGGGATCGCGTTCCAGGACCCGGGGACGACGCAGATCAAGGTCGCGCTGGCGCCCGGCCCCGGCGAGGTCCAGCTCGCGCAGCGGCTGGCCTCGCCCCCCTTGAGCGTGGAGCGCTCCGAGGTGGAGCAGGCCTACAAGGACTTGGAGATCGGCCTGGTCTCCGCGGTGGTGGTCCCGGGTGAGCACTACACCCAGCTGGTCCTCAACCCCACGCAGTCGGACACGCCGCTGGTGCGCTGCCTCACCCGGGGCGCGCTGGAGAAGAGCCCCACCGCGCCGGCCACCCTCCAGATCCAGGAGCGGCTCCAGGCGTCCAACGGCGCGCGCTACATCGACTTCCTCATCCCCGGGCTGATCGGGTTCGGGCTGTTGTCCTTCAGCCTGTGGGGGATGGGCTTCTCCCTCGTGCAGATGCGCATCGGCAAGCTCCTGCGCAGGCTGTTGGCGTCTCCGGTTCGCCGGGGGGACGTGCTCTTCTCCTTCCTGCTCGCGCGGATGGTGCTCGCGCCGGTGGAGGTGGGGCTGCTCGCGCTCTTCGGGCACTACCTCTTCAAGGTCCCGATCCGTGGGAGCTGGGTGACGTTGCTGGGCTTCGGGCTCCTGGCGGCGTTCTGCTTCGCGGGGCTCTCGCTCCTGACCTTCAGCCGCGCGCAGAACGCCGAGAGCGCGGGGGGGCTGGGGAACCTGGTCCAGATGCCGATGTTGATCCTCTCCGGCGTCTTCTTCTCCTCGTCGCATTTCCCCCGCTGGCTGAAGCCTGTGATCGACCTCTTGCCGCTCACCGCGGTGAACGATGGCCTGCGGGCGATCATGGCCACCGGAGCGGGCTTCACCGCGCTGCTCCCGGCCATCCTCTTGCTCTCGGCGTGGAGCGTGGGGAGCTTCGCGCTTGCGCTCTATTGGTTCCGCTGGGAGTGAGCGGCCAGCGCCTGGAGCGGCCGCTCCGCGTCCTCTGACGCGGCGGAGAGCAGGCGGAGGTAGCGCTGGCCCAACGCCTGCACCCGCTCGGGCTTGAACAGCTCCGCGTCGTACTTGAGCTGGAAGGTGAGGCCGTCCGCGACCGCGTAGGCCGCCAGTTGGAGCTCAAACTGACCCTCCTGCGAGGGGAGGGGATAGGCCTCGAGCACGAACCGGCCGCGCCGGAATTCGGCGCCCGGGAGTCCGATGCTGAAGGCGGAGAAGCCCTCGTCGCTCATGGGACCTCCCTGCTGCAGGAGGAACTGGAACTGGGTGAGCGGGAGGCGGGTGTCGGCGTGGACGCCCTCGAGGATTGCCCGGAGCGGGGTCTCCCAGTGGGCGAAGGCCTCGGAGAGCTGTTCGGAGACCCGGACCAGGTGCGCGCGGAAGCTCCCCGCCAGCGCGAGCCGCGAGCGGATGGGCAGGGTGTTGATGAAGAGCCCCAGGGTCTTGTGGAAGGCGGGCCGCCGGCCGTGGACCACGGTGCTCACCACCACGTCCTCCTCCTGGCTCTCGAGGGAGAGCAGCGCCTGGAAGGCGGAGTAGAGCACGGCGAACAGGGTGGTCCCCTCGTCGCGGGCGAAGCGCTCCAGCCGCTCGCGGGCCTCCGCCGGGAGCGAGAACTGCACCGTCCCACCCCGGAGGCCGGGGAGGCGGGGACGAGGCCAGTCATGGGCGAGCGCGAGCCGGGGCGGGGGAGGCTGCAGGGTGTTCAGCCAGTAGCCGAGGTGCTCGCGGCCCGCGGGTGATTCGAGCCTGCGGGCCAGCTCGGCCACGTACCGCGCGTAGTCCGTCGCCGGGGGACCCAGGTCGGCCTGCGGGCCGCCGAACCCGTCATACAGGCGCCCCAGCTCGTCGAGCAGGATCGCCGCGGACCAGAGGTCCAGCACCGCGTGGTGGAGCGCGACGAGCAGGACGTCGCCGTCCGCGCCCCGAAAGCAGGTGAGCCGGAACAGCGGTCCGCGGGAGAGATCAAACGGTCGCTGGGCCTCTTCGAGCACCTGCGCCTGGCGCGCTTCGTGCGAGCCCTCCCGAGCGGGGACGAAGCGCAGGGGGGACCCACCGGGTTCGAGCACGGTCTGCTCCAGCCCCTGGTCGCCATACCCGAACACCACCTGGAGGAGCGGGTGACGCCGGCAGAGCTCCGCCGCGGCGAAGCGGAGGCGGTCGTCGTCGAGAGAGGGACGCGCTGCCCCCGCCACCACCACGTTGTAGGCACAGCTGTCCGGCGCGAGCTGGCTCAGGAAGTAGAGCGATTCCTGGCCGGGAGAGAGGGGAAAGGAGCGCATGGGGAGCCCTTCAATCCTCTGCGTCGTCGCGCATGGACTCGAGCATCCGCTGCACGTCCTCGTCGCTCATCTGATCCACCGATTGGACCGGCGCCTGGGCCGGCGGCTGGACCGGCGGGGCGGCGGCGGGCGCCGGGGGAGCGCCGCCCAGATCCTTCTGGCGCTGGGTCAGCAGCTGCTCCGCGAGCGCGTGCAGGGAGCGCACCCGGAGGAGCGCGCCGAGCGGGAGCTTGGTCCCCACCTCCCGCTCCACCTGCGCCTTGAACTCCGCGACCATCAGCGAGTCGAACCCCTGATCGAGCAGGGAGAGCGCCGGGTCGATCTGGTCCTTGGGCACCGAGAGGTTCTCGGCCATCTGCTCGGCGAGAAAGGCGACCAGGTCCTGGGGTTGGGTGAGGTCCCGCTCGGCCGCCGGGGGCGCCTCCTCCAAGGCGTGTCCATCCCGGGTCAGCTCCTGGAGCATCGGGCTCTGGGCGCTGGCCGGGTGCGCGCGCCGCCAGCGCTCCCAGTCAATGGGGAGGACCGCGGCCTGGGAGAAGCCGGAGGCGAGCGCGGCCTCCAGGTGGGAGATGCCGACCTCGGGCGGGATCAACGACATCCCCTGCAACCGGAGGCTCCCCCCGCCGTCCACGCCGGTGGCCATCCCCGCCTCGGCCCAGGGGCCCCAGTTGATCGACAGCGCGGGCACGCCGTGGGCGCGGGCCCAGTGGGCGAAGGCGTCCAGGAACGCGTTGGCGGCGGCGTAGTGGCCCATCCGCGGCGAGCTGAGGATCGCCGAGGCCGAAGAGAAGAGCACGAAGCAGTCGAGCCGCGAGGCGCCGAGCGCGTCGAAGAGCGCCCAGGTCCCGTCCAGCTTGGCTCCCAGGACGAAGGCTGTGTCTGCCTCCGAGATCTCCTGGAGCGCCTGGAGCCGCGCCACCCCGGCCACGTGGAAGACGCCCACCACCGGTGGCGCGCCCGCCGCCTGCCGCGCGCTCAGCAAGGCCCGCATCGCGGCTGCGTCCGCGCTGTCCACCGAGGCGTATTCGACCCGCGCGCCGGAGGCTTCGAGCTCGCGCACCGTCTCCACCCGCGCGCGGGTCGCGGCGTCGGTGGAGGGCACCGCCCACTGCGCCCTGGGCGGGAGCGGCGACCGGCCGGTGATCAAGAGGTGCCGGGCGCCCTGCGCCGCGAGCCAGCCGGCCACCTGCCGGCCCAACGCCCCCAGCCCGCCGGTGATCAGGTAACAGCCCTCGGCGCGAAGCGGCGGCACGAAGGCGCCTTGGGAGCGCCGGGCTGGGCGCAGGCGGGGCTCGAGCCTGTGCTCGCCGTGAAAGGCCACCGCCTCCGCGCGTTGCGCGAGCGCCGCCGTGAGCTGGTCTGCTTGGCGGTCCAGCGCGGTGGCGGGATCGAGATCGATGAGGCCGCCGAAGGCCGCCGGGAGCTCCGCGGAGAGGGTCCGCCCGAGCCCCCAGAGCAGCGCCTGCTCCGGCGCGCTCACCGCTCGTCCGGCGGGCTGGGCGCCCATCGTCACCACGGAGATTTGCGGCGGGTGGGGCTCGTGGCTCACCGCCTGGATCAGGCCGAGCAGGGCGCCGAACCCGTGCGCCCCGCCCCCCACCTCGTGCCCGTCCGGGCCCGTGGGCGCCAGCCAGAGGACCACCCGGGTCGGCGGCTCGGAGAGCGCCTTCCAGCGGTCCGGCCAACCCTGGCGGTCAGCGGAAGAGAGCGCCCCGGGGGTGGCGCGCGCGCCTTGCGCACGGAGCCTTTCCGCCAGCGTCCTTGCCCGCTCCAGGTCATCGGACAAGACCCAGTAGCGCTCGGCCGCGACGCTGGCGGCGACCGGGGAGACCGGCGAGGCGGCTTCGATCCAGTGCAGCTGGTGGAGCCACTCGGGCTGGAGCAGCGCGTTCCCGGACAGGGCGCTCGAGTCCCGCAGGACCATTCCCCGGACCGACAGCACCGGCGCGCCGGCCTCGGTCGCGACCTCGACGTCCGCCGCGCCGGCCTGATCTCCCACGGCCGTGCGAAGGGTGATCCTTCCCTGAAGGCGCGCCGCGAAGGGCGCGAAGAGCTCGATCGCCTCGAAGCGCACCGGCCGGAAGCCGCCGTGTTCGACGCCTTGCTGGGCGAGCGCCGCGCCGTGCAGGCACGCATCGAGCAGCGCGGGGTGGAAGTGGTACCGGGAGAGCTGGCCGTGGATCGCCTCCGGCGCCTCCAGCGTCAGCCACAGTCCGTCCGGGTGAACGTGGGCGGACCGGATCGCGCGGAAGCTGGGCCCGTAGTGGTTCCCGTTCCGGGCGAGCGCCTCGTAGCAGGTCCGTTGGTCTTGGGGCTTCGTGTCCGTCCCGCCGGGCGGCGTGAGCGCGCCGGTACCCTTCGCGGGCGACGCCGTCCCCGGGCTCATCTTGCAGCGGGCGTGGAGTCGCCACGCGACCTCACCCGGCTGGCGGCTGTAGACGGCAGCGGCCGTGGCGTCTCCCGCGCGCCGAAGTTGAACCTGAAGCTCGAGCTCGCCTCCCGGCTCGAGAGAGAGCACCCGCTCGAGCTCCACCGCCTCCAGCCGGATGGCTCCCACGGGCTGCTGCTCGCGCCACGCCGCCACCCACAGCTCCAGGTAGACCGCCGCGGGGACGACCCCCTCGCCCTCCACACGGTGATCGCGGACGAAGGCCCAATCGGACTCGCGCACCGTCCGCGTCCAGAGGCTCACCCCTGACTCGGCCACCTCCACCCTCTTGCCCAAAAGGGGGTGCGTCCCCTCGGGGGTCGGGTCCGGATGACCCAGCTCGTCGAGCCAAGCCCGCTCCCGCTGCCACGCATAGGCGGGGAGCCGGGTGTGGCGGCCGGGTCCGTTGATCGCCGCCCAGTCCGGCGGGCGCCGGGCCTGAAACAGCCGACCCACTCCCAGGAGGAGCTCCTCCTGCTCCGGCGCGCGCCGGCGCAGACAGTGGGCCACGGTGGCCTTGGGGGCGCAGGCCGCGAGCGCGTTGGCGAGCACCGGCTGGGCGCCGACCTCCAGGAGGACGCCGCAGCCCGCGGCGCTCAAGGTCCCCACCGCCTCCGAGAAGCGAACGCGGCCGCGCATCTGCCGCCCCCAGTAGCCCGGGCCAAAGTCAGCGCCCTCCGCCCACTTCCCGGAGAGGGAAGAGACGATCGGGATGAGCGGAGCGCGCGGGCGAAGCCCCTGGAGGAGCCCGTCCAGCTCGGCCACCAGCGGCTCCAGGGTGTGGCTGTGGAACGCATCGTTCACCGGGAGCAGCTGCGCGGGGTGACCCCGTGCGACGAACTGGGCGAGGGCCTCCTCCACCGCGGCGGTCTCTCCGGAGATCACCACCAGCTTGGGCGCGTTCTGCACCGCGAGCTCCAGCCGTCCCTTCCAGGGGGCGATCAGCGCCTCCGCCTCGTCGGGCCCGACCTCGACCTGCGCCATCTTGCCCAGCCCGGTGGCCCGCTGCATCAGCGCGCCGCGGCGGGCGGCGAGCTCGATCGCCGCTTCGAAGGTGAGCACCCCCGCCAGGTGCGCGGCGGCGATCTCTCCCACGCTGTGTCCCACCACCGCATCCGGCACGATCCCCCAGGCGCCGAGCAGCTCCGCCAGGGCGAGCTGAAGGGCGAAGATCGCCGGTTGGGCGACCTCGGTGTCCCCCAACCGCGAGCGCTCGTCGGGGGCGGCCAGCGCGTCCATCAAGGACCAGCCCACGTGGGGTCGGAGCGCGGCATCGCAGCGCTCCAGCGCCTCCTGGAAGCGAGGCTGCGCCCGGGCCAGCTCGCGCCCCATCCCTGCCCACTGCGAACCCTGCCCGGAGAAGACGAAGGCAAGCTTCGCCGGATCGCCCGCGGCCTCGTGGCCCGGGTCCGGTGGATCCCGCCAACGGCTGAGCGCCGCCCCGAGCCGCTCCTTCAGCTCCGGCAGGGTGCGCGCGGAGAAGAGCAACCGGTGCGCGTGGTGCGTCCGTCGCAGCGAGAGGCTGTGGGCCAGATCCTCCAGCGGCGGAGGCGCCTCGGAGAGGAGCGAGGCCAACCGCTCGGCTTGCTGATGCAGCGCGGGCGCGGTCCTCGCCGAGAGGGGAAAGAGCCTGAGCCGCTCGGAGGCCACCAGCGAGGGGGCCGGGGCGGGGCACTCCTCCAGGATCACCTGGGCGTTGGCGCCGCCAAACGAGAGCGAGTTCACCGCCGCCCGCCGTGGGCGCTCCGCCTGGCGTGGCCACGCCCCCAGCGTCCGCTGGAGCTTGAGGTTGAGCGAGGCGAGATCGATCTCCGGGTTGGGGGTCTCGAAGTGGAGGCTGGGCGGGAGCTCGCCATGCTCCAGCGAGAGCGCGACCTTGATCAGCCCCGCCACCCCCGCCGCGGCCTCGGTGTGCCCGAGGTTGGTCTTGACCGAACCCACCGCGCACGGCGACCCCGCGGGCCGGGCGCGCCCCACCACCGAGCCGATCGCCTGGGCTTCGATCGGGTCCCCCTTCCGCGTGCCGGTGCCGTGCAGCTCCACGTAGTCCAGGTCCGCAGGGGAGATCCCCGCCCGGTCACAGGCCTGGCGGAGCATCTCCATCTGGGCCTCCACCTTGGGCGCCATGATCCAGTCGTTGGCACCGTTGTGGTTGGCCACCGTCCCCTTGATCACCGCGTGGATCGGATCGCCCGCGGCGAGCGCCTGCGAGAGGGGTTTGAGGAGCAACAAGCCAGCCCCGTCACTGAAGACCGTCCCGTCCGCGGAGGCGTCAAAGGTCCGGCTCCGGCCCCGGGGAGAGAGGAAGCCCGCGCGGGACGAGGCCACCAGGTTGTCCGGGGAGAGGATCAGGTTCACCCCGCCGGCGATCCCCAGGTCGGTCTCTCCGGCCCAGAGGCTCTGGCAGGCGAGGTGGACGGACATCAACGACGAGGAGCAGCCCACGTCCAGGGACAGGCTGGGCCCGGTGCAGCCGAGCCAGTGGGAGAGCCGGTTGGCCAGGAAGGCGAAGTGGTTCCCGGTGATGCTGTACCCGTCGAGCAGGCTGAGGCGCTGGGCCTGCAGGCGGTAGTAGTCGTTCCACATCACCCCGATGAAGACGCCCGCCTTCCGCCCCTGGAGCTGCTCGAACGGGACGCCGGCGTCCTCCAGGGCCTCCCACCCCAGCTCCAGGATCAGGCGCTGCTGCGGGTCCATGAACTTCGCCTCCCGGGGGGAGAGGCGGAAGGCGCGCCAGTCGAAGCGGTCCACGTCTTCCAGGAAGCCGCCCCAGCGCGTGATGATCGTCCCCCGGGACGCGAAGTCGTCGCTGAAGTAGCGCGCGTTGTCCCACCGGCTGACCGGGATCTCTCGGACCGCGTCGGACCCGCTGCGCAAAAGCTGCCAGTACGCCTCGAGGGAGGGCGCCCCGGGGAGGCGGCAGGCCATCCCGATGATGGCGATCGGTGGGCGCACGGCGGACGGGGGACGGGTTTCCACGCTCGGGAGCCTCAAGAGGGGGAGCTGCGGTGGGACCGCAACTGTATCCCAACGGGGCCGGCCGCCGCGCGGTGGGGCCGGCGGCTACAGGCCGAGCCTGCTGGCGATCAGGTTTTTCTGGACCTCGGTAGAGCCGGAGAAGATGCGCGCCGGGAGCGCGTCGCTGATCGCCCGCTCCAGCCCGGTCTCCTCCAGCACCCCCAAGGCGCCGTGGATCTGCACCGCGTCCAGGCCGGCCTGTAGCGCCGCGTCGGTGATCGCCACCTTGGCGAGCGCGATCTCCAGGGTGGCGTCCTGTCCCTGCGCCACGCACCAGCACGCGCGGTAAAGCAGGAGCCGCGCCGACTCCAGCCGGACCTTCATCTCCGCG
>Ga0164242_10002279_pt1 | contig 22295 bp, 14 predicted proteins | sample OricomgcompostMG_FD_108783 | JGI IMG/M metagenome (GOLD analysis project Ga0164242, IMG submission 108783) | Miracle-Growth compost microbial communities from Emeryville, California, USA - Original compost - Miracle growth compost (MG) ... | reverse complement strand
GAAATGCGCAGCAGCGGCATGGGCTGGGCGAGCGGCGTCGGGCGGTTCGGCGGGATTCTCTTTCCGCTGCTCGGCGGCATGGCGCTCAAGGCGGCGCTGCCGCTGGGTACGCTGATGCTGATCATCGCCGCGCCGGCCTTGCTGGTCTCGCTGCTGATCGCCGTGCTCGCCGTGGGCGAGAAGCGCCAGGCGGCGACGGAAGGGAGCTACGCCTGATTCGCCGATCAGCTAGCCAGGCAACTGGACCAGCTCGATCTCGTGCCCTTCGGGGCTGTGCAGCACCGCCACCTTGATGCCGTCGCCGACGGTCATGATGCCGGTGCCTTTCAGCGCCCCGGCGGCGAGCGCCCGTTCGTGGCTGGCGGCGATGTCGCCGCACTGCAGGCCGACCGCGCCGTGGCCATGCCCGACAGTGACGTCGCGCCCGTCCTTGTAGGCGACGAGCATCAGGTTCGGCCCGTCCGGCTGGCCGGGTAGCGCCATGATCTTCTCGAGAAATTCCGTCTCGTCGTAAGTCTGCACGACCTCGAAGCCGAAGGCATCGTGCCAGAAGGCGAGGGCGGGGACGATCTCCGGCACATTGAGCTTGAAGAAGGCGAGGCGCACGCTGGGTTCGGTCATGGCGAGGAGGTAACGTGCGGAACCGTCGCCGCGCAAGCGGCATTGCTGTCACATGACGATTGCATTCTCCGGCTTGGCGATCCCGCTCGACACGCCGCCGATGGAAGCGAAGCTGGCGAGCGGGATTCCCGCCGGCGCCGGCTGGCAGTTCGAGCCCAAGTGGGACGGATTCCGCTGTCTCGCCTTCCGCGATGGCGATACGGCCGAGTTGATGAGCAAGTCGGGCAAGCCGCTCGGCCGCTATTTTCCGGAGGTCGTGGAAGCGCTGCTTGGTTTGGAGGAGCGCCGGTTCGTGCTCGACGGCGAACTCGTGCTGCCGCTCGGTGAGGTGCTCTCGTTCGGCGCGCTGCAGTTGCGGCTGCACCCGGCCGCATCGCGCATCGCCAAATTGTCGCGCGAAACGCCGGCGCAGTTGATGCTCTTCGACTGCCTGCAGATCGGCGATGTCGCCCTGCTCGACCGGCCGCTCGCCGAACGCCGCGAAGCGCTTGAGCGCTTCGTCCGTCGCGCGTCCGGGTCGCGCCTCTGCCTTTCGCCAGCCACGCCGGACCCGCGTGTCGCCGCGCAATGGTTCGAGCGCAGCGGCAAGGCGCTCGACGGCGTGGTCGCCAAACGTCTCGACGCGCCGTACGCGCCGGGTGAGCGGACGATGGTCAAGGTCAAGCAGCAGCGCACCGCCGATTGCGTCGTCGGGGGCTATCGCAAGGGCAAGAACGGCGTCGGCTCACTATTGCTCGGACTTCACGACGATTGTGGTAAGCTCGATTACGTCGGCTTCACCAGTTCGTTTTCGGACGAGGACCGCGCGGCGCTGGCCCGGAAGCTCGCCCGCGACGAGGGCTCGTCGCCGTTCACCGGCAACTCGCCGGGCGGGGTGAGCCGCTGGAGCCGCGGGCACAGCAGCGAATGGGTGCCGCTCAGGGGCGATCTCGTCGCCGAGGTGATCTACGATCAGGTCACCGGGGGCCGCTTCCGCCACGGCACCACGTTCCTGCGCTGGCGCGAAGACAAGCGGCCCGACCAATGCACCCGCGAGCAGCTCGAACACGAGCTCAGCCCCGCGGCGCTGGAGCAGGTGTTCGAGGAAGCCGGCACGTAATACAACGCTTTCAGAAATCGGCCGAGATGGAAGCCTTCACCGTCCTCGGCTCGCCTTGCAGCAGGGCCGTGCTGAAAGTGTCGTACGCCGAGGCCCAGTAACGATCGTTGGCCACATTATCGACCGTCAGCCGTAGCGTAACCGGCGTCTTCCGCGCGGCGAGGACGTATCGCGCGCCGAGATTGAAAGTTGTCCAGGCGGGCAGCTTGAGGGTGTTGGCCGCATCCGCCCACTGATCGCTGGTGTGCAGTACCCGCCCGGTCAGGGTGAAGCCCGGCAGAAACGGCGTGTCCCACTCCAGATCGGCATTGGCCGTGAAGCCCGGCACGCCGGCGACCTTGTTCCCGCCGATGAGCTTGGCCTCCGTCACGGCCAGGCCGGAGATCAGCCGCAGCCCGTGCGCCAGCTCGCCGTTGAGCGTCAGTTCCGCGCCGCGGTGCCGCTCGTCGCCCAGGTATCCGTAGCTGTCGTCCGGCAGGCGGCCTTCGCCCGGCCGCTCGATCTGGTAAAGGGCGAGGCCGGCAAACAGGCGGCCGAACCCGACCTTGCCGCCGATTTCGTATTGCACCGACTTGCGCGGCGCGAGCGTGGCGCCGGAGTTGGTCAGCGTGGGATCGATCGGCACGGTCGGGCCTTGCTGCAGGGCCTCGATCCGGTTGGCGTAGAGCGACAACCGCTCCGCCGGCTTCACAACCAGGCCAACCACGGGTGTCACGGCCTGCTTGTCATATTCGGCGTCGAGGCTGCCGTCGGCGTAACTGTAGCTCTTTGCCCGGATCGCTTGCAGGCGGCCCCCGACCGTCAGCAGCACACGCTCGTTCCAGAATCCCAGCGTGTCAGAGGCGAAAGCGCTCATCAACCGGGTGCGGCTGATCGGGAAGGGATCGTCAAGGTCGCCCCCGACGAGACTGGAACTCGGCAGCGCCACTTGCACCGGATCGTAGAGATTGGTGGCGAACCCTGCGAAACCTGGGCCGTAGCGGAAATCGTAGGCGTTGCGGTTGACTTGCCAACTGGCGTTGCCGCCTATGTTGATCTCGTTAGTCACCGCCGAACCGAACTTGGCCCGCAGGCCGGTCTCGACCGCCTCGTTGTTGTCGGTGCGGGGGACGATCAGGGCGTTGCCGGTGCCGTCGCCGGTCGCCGCGTCGTTCACGGTGATGCCGCCGTAAATGCCGTTTTCGCTGCCGTCGCGGGCGCCGCCGCGGGCGTAGAGCAGGATGTTGTCCGTCAGGTCGAATTCGACGTTCGCAGTGCCGAAGACATCGCGCAGCCTGGTGAAAGTGAAGTCCTGCGCGTAGTTGGCATCGGCCTTCGGCACGGCAGGGATTGCCGCTGTGGCGAGGGTCACCTTGGGCCGCAGGTGGTCGACACGGACTTCCTGGTAACCGAGATCGAGCGAAGCGCGCAGCCGTTCGCCGCGAAAGTCGAGCCCGCCACCGAGCACCAGCGTGCGGCGGTCCTCGCCGGCGATCGACACCTCGCCGTCGCGGTAAGCGCCGTTGCTCCGCAGACCCCAGGCGCCGTCGCTGCCGAAGCGCCGGGCGATGTCGAAACTGCCGCCGAAGTGCTCGCTTCCGGTGTAGCCGAGCGTGGCGCGGGTCAACGGCTCGTCGCCGGCGCGCTTGAGCAGCAGGTTCACGCTGCCGCCGAGGCCCGAGCCGCCGGGCGCCGCGCCGTTGAGGAAAGCGGTGGCGCCGTTGAGCACCTGAACGCTCTCGAACAGTTCCGGCGCGATCAACTGGCGGGGTGCGATGCCGTAAAGGCCGTTGAGGCCGACGTCGTCGCCGTACAGCGGGAAGCCGCGGATCACGAACTGCTCGGCCGCGTTGCCGTATCCGTAAGTGGTGCGGATCGTCGGGTCGTTGTCGAGCACCTCGCCCAGCGTCTGCGGCTGCTGGTTGAGGATCAGTGATTCGTCATAGCTGCGGATCGAGAACGGCAGATCCTCGGCAGGCTTGTCTCCCAGCACGCCCGCGCTGCCGCCGTTCTTGATTACGGTCGCGTTCTGCGCCTGGGCGGTGACGACGATTTCCGTGTCGCCGGGCGGCGCGTCTTGCGCCCACGCGGGGCTCGCCAAGGCAGCGGCGAGAACGAAGGCGGGCAACCGGGTAAGATAGAGCGTCATGGGTATCGATCCCTCGGATTATGCGATTGTTCAGTTGCTTCGGCTTCGCCGCGCCCACGCCAGGGCGAGCGCGCCCAGGGGCAGGGCCAGCAGCAGCCAGGCCAAGACATCCGGTGCGCCCTGACCGGTCAGGCCGGCAACGAGGCCGACCATGGTGGTCAGCGCCAGCAGCGCGGGAACGGCGAACACCTCGATCAGGCTGCGCTTGCGGCGGGAAAGGCGGTTCATCCCGCCGCTCCCACCACGCCGCCGCTATGGATTTCCACGATACGGCTTTCGACCGCGCCCGGCTTCCGCCGCAGCCAGAGCAGCACGCCGGTGCCGAGCACCCAGATCGCTGCCAAGTCCAGCGCGGCCCAGATCAGTTTGAGCGGAAGGCCGCCGTAATCGCCGAAGTGCAGTGGCTTCGACATCATCAGCGCCTGGTTGAGAGGCGGCATGTCGCGCGCGTCGGTCAGCTTGCCGGTCTCGGCGTCGATCAAGGCCGGGGTGAGCAGGTATTGGGTGAGCGGCGTATCCCCCTGGAAGAATACGGCGTAATGGCGCTTGGAGCTGTAGGAACCGCCGGGAAAGCCGATGAACTGGGGCGAGCGGCCGGGCAGAGCGGCCCGGGCAGCAGCCATTGCCCGGTCGAGCGAGCTGTAGCGGGAGGGCGGCAGCGGCATCACCGGCCCGCGCGCCGCGGTCATTTGCGCCAGTTCGCCGTTCTTCCAGCTATCGACCAGGGGATCACCGAAGGCGTTGATCGCGCCGGTTGCGCCGACCACCGCCATCCAGGCGAGGGCGACGATGCCGAGCAGGTTATGCTGGTCGAGCCAGCCGACCCGGCGGTTGCGCCCGAGACGCAGGATGCCGAAGCGGTTGCGGCGCATGAACGGGGCGTAGAGCACCGCCCCCGAGATCAGCGCGACGAGGAACAGGATACCCATTGCGCCGAGCACCAGCGATCCGGGCAGGCCCAGGAACATGTCGGTATGGAACTGGAGCAGGAAATCGACAACGCCGCCCGCGGGCACGGGCCCGAGAGGCTTGCCCGTGGCGCGGTCGAACAACAGCAGCGTCATTTCGCGGCCCGGCGCATCGGGTGTTGGGCCGGTAGTGACGGTGAGCAATGAACTGTCCTGACTGAAGGCCATGAACAGCGGCACTTCGCCGGGGCGCTGCTTCAGTGCCCGGGTCAGTATCGCGTCGAGTGGCTGACCCGAATCCGCCGAGGGTGGTCCGTGCAGCGTGGCCTCGATGTTGCCGTCCGTAAACGCGTCGATCTCGTCGTGGAAGATCAGCGGCAGCCCGGTGATGCACAGCATCAGCAGGAACAGCGTGGGGATGAGGCTGCTCCACTTGTGCACGAGATACCAGTTGCGGACGGCGGAGCTTGTCACGGCCGACGCTTATGAGTCTGTTATGTCCCCGTCAATGCGAATAATTCGCAATAGCGCCTATCAGTCGCCTGTCAGCCGCCCCCCGCCATCATGCCCGCCTGCGGCGCCCGGACGGTAGCTTCTCGCGTTCGCCGTCTTTCCTAAATTGGGTGACTTTTTTCGCCTGCAAAGCGTCGTCACAATGCGTCTGAAGATGAACGAACTGGCGACTGGTCGATAATTCCTGTCGATTTGGCTTGCTGGGCGTCTGGAGAAGAGGGGGCCCGCCAGTCGGATATCGGCCTTCGTGGCCATGACCAGGCGCACCACGTTTAGCGTCCGTGAGGCGGTGACCGGTGTGTCTATGCGTGACTGCGGCGGCCGTCCGATTCTCCAGATCAGTGATGGCTTTCGATGTCGCCGGCCGGGCCGTGCGAAACAAAACAGAACGGGGAGAAATCGGATGAGGCAGAGTTATTTTAGCGCGCGGCATCGTTGGGCAGGGGCGAGCGCCGCGGCGCTCGCGTTCGCATTGTTGCAGGCGAGCCCCGCAATCGCGCAGGCGGACGACGATTCAGGCAAGACAGCGGCACAAGGCAAGGACCAAATCCAATCCTTGGATAGCGACAGTCAAAGCGATGATAACGAGATCGTCGTGACGGGTACTGGCACCAATATCTCCGGCGTTAAGCCGGTCGGCAGCGAAGCTGTCACTATCGATCAGGAGCAGATCCGGGCCACCGGCATGACGACTCCGGCCGATGTTGTGCGCACGCTGCCGCAGGTGCGCAATATCGATGCCTATCACGAGGGCGGCACGCAGGCGAGCGGCGCGAATGCGCAGCAGGGCAATGCGATCAACCTGCGTGGTCTCGGTTCCGCGGCCACGCTTGTGCTGGTTGATGGCCACCGGGTCGTGGCGACGGGGGCTTCGGCGAACTTCACCGAAGCCAACCAGGTCCCGCTCGCCGCCATCGAGCGGATCGAGGTGATCGCCGACGGCGCTTCGGCGATCTATGGCTCGGATGCTGTCGCGGGTGTGGTCAACTACGTGCTGCGCAAGGACTTCGATGGAGTCGAGGCTTCGTTCCGAGCCAGCAACAACAGCGGTGGCTGGGAATATACTCCTGGTGTTACCGCCGGCACCCACTGGAACCTGGGCGGGCGCGCCGGCAACATCATCGTCTCTTACGAATATACGCATCGCGACCCCTGGCTGGGCAGCAAGAGCCCGTGGACCCGGCAGGACCTGCGGTCGGTCGGCGGACCTGACCGGCGGATCAGCGGCGCCACCAATTCGGCCGGCAGCCCCGGCAACATTTTCGTTTCCACCCCGGGGGTCAATAATTCGACGCTCCCCCTGGCTGGCGCCAACGTCTATTATGGTCTGCCCGACAGCGCGACAGGTGTCGGTCTGACACTCGCGGATCTGAGGCTCAACGACCCGAACCTGATCGATACGAGCGAGTATGTCGATTATATCGGCAAGCTCGAGCGGCACCACGTCTCGGCGTTCTTCAATCAGGAAGTCACCGACTGGCTAAGCCTCTTCGCGGAAGGGAGCTACAGTCACCGGCACACCTATTCCCGGCAGTTAGGAGGCGGGGCCTCGACCGGTTCGGTGATGAACGTGACGGTGCCCGAGTTCCTGTACGATCCGGCGACCAACCTGCCCGACCCGGGCAGGCCGAACCCGGCCTATATTTCCGGCATTCCGGGCGTAAACCCCGGCGATCCGATCAATGTGGGATACAATTTCTCCAGCAGCACCGGCGTTCAGAATTATGACAATGTCGTCAAGGACTACAATATCACCGGCGGGTTCGATCTGAAGCTGCCCGGTGGTTGGAAGGGTGAAGGCTATTTCACCCACGGTTACGACGCTTCGTGCAATGTCTGCAATTTCGGCAACAACGTCGATCCGGATGCCGTCCAGTACCTGATCAACATCGGCGAGATCAATCCGCTGAGCACCGCGCCGATCAGCGCGAGCAACCTCGCTAGGATCGAAGGCGACAACCTTCAGGAAGGCTACAATAAGTTCGACGACTGGGTGCTGAAGTTCAACGGGCCGCTGTTCGCACTGCCGGGCGGTATGGTGCGGACAGCCTTCGGCGGCGAGATCGCCAAGATTTCCAACTGGAACGTCAACGGTGCGAACCGCGGTCCGCAAAACGTATTCGGGCTCGACACCGACAAGGCGCGGAGCATCGGCCGGCGTGAAATCGATTCGCTGTTCGGGGAGCTTTATGTTCCGCTCGTCGGGCCTGACATGAACGTGCCGCTGATCCAGGAACTGACCGTCGATGGCGCGGTGCGATACGACGACTATTCCGACGTCGGCTCGACCACCAATCCGAAGGTCGGCGTGACCTGGGTTGTCAACGACGCGCTGACCTTCCGTGGGTCGTGGGGCACATCGTTCCGCGCGCCGGGCCTGCCCGACGTGAATCCTGCCGCGATTTCCGGAGCCTTTGTGCTCTCCCCGTTCCCCAACACCTGGCCCGATCAGGTCGCCAGCACGTTCTGCGTTCCCGGCACATGTTTCACCAACGCTGCGTACGTTTTCCTCGCCAATCCGGACCTTGGCCCGGAAAAAGCGACCAATTGGTCGCTCGGGGGTGATTTCACTCCAGTGAGGAATCTCCGCTTCTCGGCCACGTACTATAACATTTCCTACAAAGGTCGAATTCTGGGGCCCGATGTTATCGGCGCCTGGACCAACCCTACATATTCCCCGCCCAACTTCGGGGGCTACGGTTCGTTCATCATCCCGATCCATAACACCAATGTAACCGGGCCGAATACCTGCACGATCGATCCGAAGCTGCAGGCCTTCCTCGACCGGCCGATCCTTTATGCCGGCGGAATTACCAATCCCTGCCTGGTCAACGTGGTGCTGGACGGCCGCGAGACCAACCTCGCGGCAACCAGGCAGGACGGTATCGACGCGTCCGTCAACTACACGATGCCGATCACCGATGGTTCGGTGAACTTCAATCTCAGCGTCAACAAGGTGCTGAACAGCAAGCAGCAGGTGATCGCCGGGGAGCCGTTCGTCGATGTGAAGAACCATCAGGACCAACCGATCGAATGGCGCGGACGCGGCTCGATCGGTGTGTTCTGGAAGGGCTTCAACGCCACGTTGTTCGGCAACTATGTCGGCTCGTACATGAACTACCAGGCGATCAATCCGGTCGATAATACGACGGTCGATCCGCAAAAAGTTCACTCGTGGACGACTTTCGACCTGACGCTCGGCTATTCGGGCGAGCAACTCGGGTTCCTCAGGGGATACAGGTTGGGCTTCACCGTGCAGAACCTGTTCGACAGGGATCCTCCGCTGATGGTCACCGCACAAGGAGCGTTCAACTCGTCGTATTCCAATCCATACGGTCGGACCTTCACCTTCCAGGTGTCGACCGACTTCTAAGCCGCGTAAGCGGCGCCCGGTCCCGCCGTGAGAGCTCCTTCCTCAGAGCTCGCCATGAGGGCATGCGATGGGACCGGGTCCTTAAGTCGACGGGGTCAATGATGTTGATATCCAGAAATCGGACCCTGGCCGCATTCGCGACGGTCCTGAGCCTGTCAATGCTCGCGTCACAGGCCTTCGCCAAAATGACGACAGCGCAAGTTAGGGAGGGAGCGCTTTCGGGTGTAGCCGAGGGTAAGGTTACGGCTTTCCTCGGCGTGCCATTCGCGGCTCCGCCCACCGGAGCGTATCGTTGGAAGCCGCCGCGGCCTGCGGCGGCATGGAGCGGTGTGCGCAAGGCCGATAAGTTGCCGGCGAGCTGCGAGCAGGACGTCACACCCCACGGCTTCGGCCCGTGGACGCACGAATACGTCGTGACCAATCAGGTCAGTGAGGACTGTCTCTACCTTAACGTCTGGACGCCAGCGAAAAGGGCCGATGCGAAGCTGCCGGTGATGGTATGGATATACGGCGGCGGCTTCTCGAGCGGATCGAATTCGGTGCCGATCTATGACGGATCGAAGCTTGCGGCGAGAGGGATCGTGGTGATCGCGATCAATTACCGCGTCGGGCTTTATGGCTTCCTCGCGCATCCCGAGCTCGATGCCGAGAATTCCGCGCATGCTTCGGGCAACTACGGCCTCATGGACCAGATCGCCGCGCTCAAGTGGGTCAAGGCAAACGCAGCCGCATTCGGTGGCGATCCGAACAAGGTGACCATCGCAGGCCAATCCGCCGGCGCGATGTCGGTGCACCATCTGATCTCCAGCCCGCTCGCGAAAGGCCTGTTTGAGCAGGCGATCGCCCAGAGTGGCTCAGGGACAGGCGTCGCAGTGCCAGACCATGCGGCCGGGGAGAAGGCCGGTGAGGCGCTGATGAAGGCGGCCGGCGTTTCCAGCATTGCGGAGATGCGCAAGCTCGCCCCCGCACAGCTACAGGCGGCGCAAGCCAAGATGGGGGAAGGGAGCGGTGGACTCGGCTTTTCGCCGATCGTCGATGGACTCGTACTGCCCGATGTAAGCTATGTCGGCGCCGACACCAACGACACGCCGATCCTCACCGGCATGACCGCGCAGGAAATGACTGGACTCAATCCGAACTTCGGCAAGGCCACGCCCGACAGCGTGAGGAAGCAAATCGAGGCGGCTTACGGCCCGCTCGCGCCACAGTTCGAGGCCCTATATTCTGCCGCCGACGACGCGCAGGCAAATCAAGCCGAAGGTGCGCTGGCGCGCGACCGCGGCCTCGCATCGCTCGCGGTGTGGGCCGAGCAGCGCCAACGAAAGAGCAAACAACCTATTTACGCCTATCTGTGGACTCATGCCGAGCCGGGACCGGAGGCGGCGCGCTACGGCGCGTTCCACTCGTCGGAGATTCCCTACGTATTCGACACGCTCGAGGCGTCGCCCGAACGACCGTTCACCCAACTCGACCACCAACTCGCGGCGGAGATGGGCGGCTATTGGGCAAACTTCGTCAAGACCGGCGATCCCAACGGCGCGCGGCTTCCGGCGTGGCCGGCCTATCTTCGGAGGGACAAGCAGATCGTCGAGATTGGAGTAACGACGCGAGTCCGCCCGGTCCTGCCGCAAACCAAGCTGGAATTGTTCGAGCGCCACGTGGAGAGCGGCGGCAAGCTCGGGCTGTTCTAGCGATTCGACCCACATCAATGACGAACAAGGGCGGCCTCTTTCTCCAAGAAAAGCCCGCCCCTTGGTGCCACCGCCGGAAGGGTGTTCATGATCCGGCGGCACGCAGTTTCTTGTAGTAATCGTCCCACGCTTGCAGCATCGGCATGTGCGGAACCGGAGATACACCTGGTGACGTGCCGAGCACGCGGACCTGCTGGTCTTTAAGGGTGAACCTGGGCCATTCGGAAGCGCCGTTTCCGTTCGGGTCGCCGGTCTTCGCAAAGTTGGTCCAGTAGGTCATCATCTGGTCGGAGGTTGCCTTGTCGGGTTTGCTGCCACCCACCGTCGGCACATCGATGTTGCCGAACACGTAGGGCATTTCCGACGCATGGCTCGATCCGCCCGGCTGCTGCGGCGTGCGCACGTCGAAGTAATAGGCATAGGCCGGTTGCGAGCCTTTCTCGGTCTGCAATTTCGCCCAAGTCCAGGTCGGCCAGGCGAACGCGGTGTCCCGGAATACGTCACGGCTGGATTGCAGCGCCTCGGCAGGGGTCGCGTGGGGATAGACCGTCAGCAGCGCGTCGGCGCTGCTGCCATATTGGGTGCGGATCTGCTTCTCGAACTGCGCCGGCGTCACTGGCCCCTGGACGAACAGCGCGCCTTCGTCGGAGTTGGTGCCGATCAGCACCGGAGTGTCGTTGAATCTGCCTTGGCTGTAGAGCGCGTACTGGTCGCCCGGCAGCACGTGGCCGTCAAAATTGGGCCAGAAGCCACCCTGCGCGCCGGCTCCGGGACCGGCTTGGATCTTCGCGGCCGGGAGCGCGCGGGCGGCGGCGATGTGCGTTGCGCCGAGCGCCTTGAGAAAATCCGCGCCCTGCTTCTCGGCATCGGCCAAGGTGCGCATGTTTACGCCGCCTTCATTGCCTTTGCGCGCAGGGCCGAAATTGCCGCCGCTCTCGGAGATGGCCTTGGCGAACAGGTCCTTGGCGAGCGGCGAGGCGCCGAGCATCGAGACGGCGATGCCGCCGGCGCTTTCGCCGAAGATCGTCACATTGGCGGGATCGCCGCCGAACTGCGCGATATTGTCCCGCACCCATTTCAGACCGGCGATCTGGTCTTCGAGACCGTAATTGCCCGAACCGTGACCACTCTCTTTCGAAAGCTCGGGGGAGGCCAGGAAGCCCAATGCGCCGAGGCGATAGGCGACGCTGACCACGATCACGCCCTTCTCGGCGAGCTTGGTGCCATCGTAGAGCGGCGCGCTGGTGGCGCCGCCGGCGAACCCGCCGCCGTAGATCCACACCATCACCGGCAATTTGTCGCCCCTGGTTTTCGCAGGGGTCCAGACGTTCAGGTAGAGGCAGTCTTCGCTCGCTGTAGCGTTTATGCCCATGAACTTGAGCATGGACGGATCCTGCATGCACGGCGCGCCGTACTGCGTCGTCTGTTTCGTTCCCTGCCACGGCACGACCGGCGCGGGCTCGGCCCAGCGCAATTTACCGACCGGCGGGGCGGCGAACGGGATACCCTTGAACACCGTCAGGTCGCCTTGTGCCGTGCCGGCGACCGTGCCGCCCGTAACGTCGACGGTGGTGCTGAGCGGCGCGGCCTTTGGGGCGCAAGCGGCGGCTGCCAGCAAGGCGGCGACGGCCAGGTTACGGAAATGGTTCATGAGTCCAGCTCCTTCTTCGGGTGGATCGGGCAGCGGTGAATCATGCAGGCCGACGCGCGAACAAGCCGAAGCCCCCGATGACGGCGTAGCACAACGCCGGCAGCGCGAGCGAGGCGGCCAGGCTGCCGGTCAGGTCGGCGAGCGCGCCAGTGAGCAGCGGGACCACGGCGCCGCCGAAGATCGCTACGTTGAGGATCCCCGAGCCGTCCGCCGCGCGTGCTCCGAGTTTTTCGCATGCCAGGGCGAAAATCGTCGGAAACATGATCGAGTTCATCAGTCCAATTGCCAACAAGGCATAGCCAGAGATCGCGCCGGTGGTGTTGACCGAGAGCAGGATCAACGCCATCGAGCCGACCGCGTTCGTCGCCAGGACCTTGCCCGGGCTGGCTGCCCGCAGCACCGCCGAGCCGATGAAGCGCCCGACCATCGCGCCTCCCCAATAGAGGGGCAGAAGCTTGCCAGCCGCCTGCTGTTCGAGACCCATCACATCGCTCTGCTGCAGGTAGTTGACGATGAGCGAACCGATCGAGACCTCGGCACCGACGTAGAGGAATATGCACAGCGCGCCGTAGCCGAATCGCGGCCGCTTCAACAGGTCGAACCCACCGAGTCCGGAACTCGGCGCGTGCCTCTCACCGCGCAGGCGGTTGCGGAATGCCCAGACCACACCGGCCACAATCATCAGCGCCAGCGCGAGGCCCGCATAGGCCCGTACGATCGCCCCGGTTTCCTGAGTGCGATAGGCGTCGAGGGCCGGACCGGACAGCTCGGCGGCGCTGACCGCCGCCAGGCTGCCGAGCATGACAATGGCCCCGAAGTAGGGGAATACGGTCGTCCCGAGCGAGTTGAACGCCTGCGCGAATGTAAGACGGCTGTGTGTTGTACGGGCAGGGCCGAGCAGGCTGATCAGGGGGTTGGCCACCACCTGCACGATGACCACGCCGCTGGCGAGGACGAACAGCGCGAACAGGAACAGCCCATAAGTGGCGGTCTGGCTCGCGGGAATGAACAGTAGGCATCCCGTGGTCATCGCCAGCAGGCCTGCGACCGCGCCGCGCATGTAGCCGATCTTTTTGACCAATTTCGCGCCCGGGATGCCGATCACAAGGTAAGCGGTGAAGAAGCAGAACTGCACCAGCATCGCCTGGGTATAGTTGAGGGTGAAGAGCTCCTTCAGCTTGGGAATGATCACATCGTTGAGCGAGGTGATCCCGCCAAAGATGAAGAACAGCGCCATCACGAAGCCCTGCAGGCCGGGCGCGTGGATATGGGTTCCGTCATCCTCGATCGGAGCGGGATCGGTGCTGAGCGTCACGTCGGGTGCAAGAGCCACTAGTTCTTCTCCTCAAGCTCAGGCGGCCGTGAGGCCGTCCGCATCCACTCAAGACGTATCAGGGTTTCCAGGTTAGCGCCGAAAGTTGCGCCTTCCCATTTACCTTCATGGTTCCCGCATCGCTACCGATCCCGACCCGGTAGCTGCCCGGCGTAATCGTCCAGGCATTCTTCTTGGTGTCGAAATCGGCAAGCAGCCGCGGATCGGCAGTAAGCGTGACGGTGCGGCTTTCGCCGGGTGCGAGCGAGACTTTCTCGAATGCCAGCAGCCGGCGCGCAGGCCCGCCAGGGCGCGAGGTGAGGTAGAGCTGGACCACGTCCTTGCCCGCAACCGGCCCGGTATTGGTCACGGTCACGCTGGCGACCACGTTCTTGCCGCCCGTTACTTTCAAGTCCTGATAGCCGAAGGTGGTGTAACCGAGGCCGTGGCCAAACCAGTATTGCGGGCTCGTCCCCTGCCGCGCGTACCACCGATAGCCCACGTCGGCGCCCTCGATAGTGTAATCGATCTTCACCGGATCATTCGGGCCGGCATCCGCGCCCGGAATCGCCGGCCGGGGGAGCTGGCTTTCGTCCACCGGCCAGCTAACCGGCAGCCGGCCCGAGGGATTCACCTCTCCAGCCAACACTCGCGCGATCGCTTCGCCTCCGCGCTGACCTGAATACCATGCCTCCACGATGGCGCCGACCTTGTCCGCCCAAGGCACTTTGACCGGGTTGCCGGTCTCCAGCACCACGACGGTGTTAGGATTGGCCGCCGCGACCGCCTCGATCAGTGCGTCCTGGCCGAACGGCAGGCTCATGTCCGGAACGTCGTCGCCTTCGCCGGACGGCTGGTAAGCGAACACGATCGCCACGTCCGCGCCCCGCGCTGCGGTTGCAGCCGCTGCCGGCCACGCGCCGTTATCATAGGTGACCTCGGCATTCCTGAAGCGAGCGCGCAACGCCGCCAATGGAGAGGACGGATCGAATACCACATTGGCCCAGGATCCCATCAGGCCCTCGCCGCCGAGGGGAACCGTTCGTATTTGCGTCCCGGGTTCATGGTAGGGATTGGTCACCTGCGACGATCCCGTGCCCGACGGCACGCCGGCATCGGCATGCGCGCCGATCACCGCGATGCGCTTTGCGCTCGCCGCCAGCGGCAGCAGCCCGTTGCGGTTCTTGAGCAGCACGATGCCGCCTTCGGCTTCGCGCTGCGCGACGTCGGCATGGGCGGCGAAGTCGATCTTCCGCTTCGCCGGTACATGATCGAACAGGCCGGCGGCGAACATCTCGCGCAGAACACGATGCGCGGCGTCGTCGACTCGCGCCAGCGGGATCGACTTGTCGGCAACCCCGGCCTTGAGCGGCCCGTCGAACCACGGCTGCTTGTCGATATTGGCGGCCGACTGCTGGTCGAGCCCGGCGGTGAATGCGTCCAGGCCGTGTACCGCGCCCCAGTCGGACATCACGAAGCCCGGATAGGCCCAGTCGCCCTTGAGCACATTGTTGAGTAACCAGGGATCCTGGCAGCCGTAAGCGCCGTTGACGAGGTTGTAGGAGCACATCACCGAGCCCGGCTTGCCGCGCTCGATCGCTATCTCGAACGCCAGCAAGTCGCTTTCGCGCGCAGCCGCCGGGTCGATCACCGAATCGACGGTCATTCGATTGTGCTCCTGATCGTTGAGCGCGAAGTGCTTGACCGTCGAAATCACGCCTTCGGACTGGATGCCGCGCACCGACTCCCCAGCCATGATGCCGGCCAGGAGCGGGTCTTCACCGGCATATTCGAAGTTCCGGCCGTTGCGCGGATCGCGCGCCAGATCCACGCCGCCGGCGAGCTGGACGTTGATCGTTTTCGCGCGCGCCTCGTCACCGATCACCTTGCCGCCGGCAAAGGCGATTACCGGATCGAAGGTGCTGGCAAGCAATAGGCCCGAGGGCAGGGCGGTCGACATGTCGCCGGGCCCGCGCACCATCATCGGATTGGTGACGCCGAGGCTTGCATCGCTCTCCTGCAGCGCGGGAATACCGAGCCGCTCGTTGCCTGGGACATAACCGGCCGAACCGATCGCGCCCGGCGGTAGCGAACCGGGGCCGAACGACATGCCCATCAGTCCGTGGAGCAGTGCGACTTTTTCATCAAGGGTCATCCGCGTCAGGATCAGGTCCGCGCGCTTGTCGGGCGACAGCGAGGCATTCATCCACGGCCGGGCGGCAGAGGGCGACGGCGATGCGGCATCTTGGGCCGCCAGTGGATGGGTGGCCATGATGGCAGCCCCGCCCAGCAGCAGGGCGGCGATTCTCAGGGATTTCATGACGTTCTCCGGATCGGCTCAGTTCGCCGCCTTCTTTTGCGCGGCGTCGAGGTCGGCGCCCCACGGGTCCTTTTCCGGCATGGCCTTGCCACTCGCCGAGAAGTCCATGATCTGGTCCTTCGCGCGGCTATACTCGGGCCATGCAGGGAGCCCGCGGCCGTTCGGATTGCCGGTCTTGGCGAAGTTCACGATGTAGGCGCTGATCGCCTTGCCCATCGCGTTGTCGCGCGCGGTGGTGCGATCGCCGTACTTGATCGCCTGGGTATCGAAGAAGAACGGGATGTCGCTCGCGTGGCCAGCGCCGTCCTGCGGCGGCATTCCGGGCGGGGCGGGCGGCGGGTTCTCGGCGACGTAGGAAAAGCGATAGGCATAGACCGGTACGCCTTTGCTCGAGATCGTGGTTTCGAGCTTGCGCGCGCCGGCGATCATCATCCCGGTCTTGCCGCCCATGTCCGCGCTGGTCGCCCCGATCATGATCGGCACGTGCGCGAAATTACCGGAGCGATAGGCCGCACCCGCGTCGACCGCGAGCTTGCCGTCGGCGAACGGGCTGGCGAAGGTGGGCGGACCCTTCGCGGTAAACATCGCCATCATGTTGAGCCCGTCGGTGACCTGGTCCTGGCTGAGCGCGCGCAGCTTCGCGAGCGCCTGCGGGTCGTCCGCGGCGATGCCCTTCGACTTGGCGAAATCGACCCCGATCTTCTCGACCGAGGCGAGATCGGCGCCGCCCATTCCGCCGCCGTCACCGCCGGACATCACCACCGCTTTCTCGAACAGACCTTTGGTCATCGGAGACGTGACCAGCACATGCACCGACATACCCCCGGCGCTCTCACCGATGATCGTGACGTTGTCTGGATCGCCGCCGAATGCGGCGATGTTCTTTTGGACCCATTTGAGCGCAGCGAGTTGGTCCATGTAGCCGTAATTGCCCAGCAGGCCGTGGTCCTCGTCCGCCTTCGTCAGCGCGGGATGGGCGAACGTGCCGAAGCGCCCGACCCGATAGTTCGCGCTGACGAACAGCACGCCTTGCCTGGCCAGCCCGGCGCCCGAATAAGTCGGCGGCGAAGCACCGCCGTTCACGAAGCCGCCGCCATAGATCCAGAACACCACCGGCAGTTTGCCCTTGGCGTTCGCCGGGCGCCAGACGTTGGCGTAGAGGCAATCCTCGTCGGGTGGAGTGCCGAGCGGAGCCGCATCGCTGGGGAACGGCACCTGCATGCAATCATGGCCGTAAGTGGCCGCCTCGCGCGTGCCCTGCCAATGCGCGGCGGGTTGTGGTGCGCGCCAACGCAAATCGCCGACCGGTGGGGCGGCGAACGGGATGCCCTTCCACGCCAGCACGCCGTTGGCCGAGACGCCGTGCAGGGTGCCGGTGTCGATCGTTACGGTCGCGGGATCGCTCCCGGCCGCGCAGGCAGGAACGGCCAGGCCGAGGGCGAGCGCCACCACGGTCAGCGACAAGGTATTCTTCATGGTATCCCCTTCCCTGTTTGCGAGGCCCTGTCAGGCATTCGCTTTCCTCTTACTCTTTACACCGAGAAAAATTTGAGACAACGCTGTCTTGGGACAGCGTTGTCTCGGCTTTAAGATCGCGTGTCTACGCGGCGTGCCACTTAACTGTTAGGGAGACAGAAGGGTGCAAAACAGTCGCCTATTTGTGCCGGCTGCGGAGCCCCATTCGGTGGGCTTTCTTTATGTGCTCGCTAGCGGCGAGCGCATCGACCGCGGCAGTGCTCCGGTACGAGCGGCATGGGAAATCGAGCGGCTTGCAGCGCTTAAGGGCTGGCCTACGGGGGAAATGATCGGCTCGGAAGCGTCGCTGCGCGAAAGGCTCAAGGTGAGCCGCGAAACGTTGCGTGAAGCGATACGCATCGTTGAAGGCCGCGGTGCGATGCGTATGCGACGGGGCCGCTCCGGCGGGCTGATGTTGGTGTGCCCGACGATCGAGCGCACCGCAGCCTCGCTTGCAGCCTATTTGCGCGTGGCCGGCTTGGCGCCGGAGCAATTCGCGCAATGCGTTCACGGCTTGGATCAATTGCTGGCATGGCAGCTAGTGCGCAAACCGGGGGAACTGCCTCCCCGGCGCCGGAGAGAAGGGCTGCGCCACTGGCTTGCTCGGGCGAGCGGACGTCAAACCTACCAGATTTACATTTCGGCGCTCGATAAGCTTGCCCCGCCAGCGTCGGATACGCAAGGGCTTCCGGCCGGGCTCGAGCGAGCGCTTGCCGAGCGCGACCCGGCGGCGTTCGTCAGCGCCCTTGCGGAGGTTCCGTTCAGGCCATCTCCAACGTTGCTGGATACCGCCGAATTCGGCACTCATGCACGGGCCGGTTTGATCGCGATGCGCATGGTCGAATGTGCTAGGTGCCGCCAAACGGATAACCTCGGCAACGAGGCGAGCCTGTGCGAGGAATTCGTGGCCTCACGTTCGCTCGTGCGTCAGGCATTGAGAATCCTGCAGGACCTCGATCTGATCGAAGTTCGCCGCGGGCGAGGTGGCGGGTACATGCTTAAGCAGCCTTCACCGATCGGAATAATACGACAGCTGTTTGCTTGGCTTGCCGCCCGCAATTGCTGTCCGTTGGCTCTCAACGAGTTGCTATGGGATCTTCATGCAGCGAACCTATGGCTGGCTGGCGAGCGTCTTGCGGCGATGCCGGCGGCGGAGCGCAACCTCCACTGCGACCGCTTCACCCGGATCGTGACCAAACTTCGCGGGCAGGAGCGTTTCATCAGTTTGCAGCACGCGTTGGCGAGAGTTGCGGATTGCCCGATGATCGATACGCTCGCCCGCTGCGTGGTTTCCTACCAAGCGCGGAGCTACGGCGATTTTCCCGACGGAGATGTAAGTCCTGTATTCGACATGCTCGAGCGCATGATTGTTGCGGCACTGCGGACGGGCGACGTCAATCTTGCAGAACAGGCGTTGCGGGAACTCCAGGACCGGGCGTACGAAATCAGGCTCGGAAGCTTCGGTCTCGCAGTCGCCGCCGAATAGACCACGTCTGGCCGTCGGCGCAGATTGATGACATAGGCTTGTAGGGAAGGGTGCAAGCGATCGTATGGCGTCTGAAAGGCGGCGGCCCACCATCATCGACATAGCGAAGCGCGCGCAGGTATCGTTCAAAACCGTATCGAGGGTGTTGAATGAGAACCCGCGCGTCGATCCCGCGCTGCGCTCGCGCGTGATCGAGGCGATGACTGAGCTAGACTATCACCCGAACCTCGCCGCTCGCTCGCTCGCTGGACGGCGCGGCTACGCCATAGCGCTGCTGATCGACCAGACTGAACTGTTCTCCGAACAGGACGCGAATTCCTATTTCGCGCCGTACCTGGTCGATCTGCAAGCTGGTGCCCTGCTCGCGTGCCTCGAAGCGGGCTATCACTTCTTCATCGAGCCTTACGATCCGCGCTCACCGTCGTTTCCGAACGACCTGCGCGCCCAATTGTCGAAGCTTGCTCTCGACGGGGTGGTACTGGCGCCGCCGGCCGCCGACCGGCGTGAGTTATTGGACGCTCTCGAGGCATGGGAAATCCCTTACGTGCGGATCGCCCCTGGTTTGGACGTGGAGCGCGCGCCCTCGGTGGCAACCGACGAACATAATGGCACGTTGGCGATGGCCGAATACCTCTTGTCGCTCGGCCATCGCCGTATAGGCTTTGTAACGGGGCCCGAGGCTCATATCGCCGCCGCCATTCGCCTGGTCGCGTTTCGCGATGCCGTCGGCGCTGATGCCGAGTTGATTGTCCATCCGGGCGACTTCAGTTTTGCAAGCGGAATGGCGGCAGGCGAGACCCTGCTCGGCTTACCACAACCGCCCACGGCGATTTTCGCCGCAAACGACTTTATGGCCGCTGGCGTGATCGCCGCGGCCACGCGGTTAGGCCTGCGCGTTCCACAGGATGTCTCGATCGCCGGATTTGACGATTCTGCCGTAGCCCACTTCGTTTGGCCGCCGCTCACAACAGTGCATCAGCCGATCCGCGCCATGGCGCGCGCGGCAATCGAATATCTGGTGGCCCTGGCCTCCGGCAGTTCCACGCGCGAGGAGCGAGTCGAATTTCCGCCGACGTTGGTTGTGAGAGAATCAACCGCGTCGACCAAGGCTGCACCGACGGCGTCGGCCAAGCCCGGCGCGTGAGCCTCCGTTAGGAACCTCGGCCGGTCGGTACGACGGCCTCTGGCGCATATTTCCTTTACTTGCGGCGTAAGGTTAGACAACGTTGTCTTTGCGGTTATGGGGGCCGCGATCTTCGCTCTTTCGGAGCAAGGGAAACAGTTCCAGCCATAGGGTGACGATGGCCCATTCATTGCTGCTACGAATGTGCGCGATCTTTGGCGCGATCGCTGCATTAAATGCCTGTGCGGACCGGCATATCGCGCAACCTGCGCTGGGCCTTCGTTCCAAGGCTCTGATCAAGGCCGACGGTTACGCCTTCCGAGATCTTGACGGCGACCGCAAGCTCACTCCTTACGAGGACTGGCGCCTCGGTCCGCAACGCCGCGCCGAAGATCTGGTGTCGCGAATGACCCTGGCGGAGAAGGTCGGCACGCTGATGCATTCGACCCTGCCCGGCAAGGGAGGCCTGTTGGGACGTTCCGACGCTTACGATCTCGACGCGCTCACGACCCTGGTGCGGGATAAGGACGTCACCAGCTTCATCACCCGCCTCGCGCTTCCGCCGGCCGATCTCGCGCGGCAGAACAATGCAGCGCAGGCCCTCGCCGAGGACACCAGACTGGGTATTCCGCTCACCATCAGCTCCGATCCACGCAATCATTTCCAATATGTGCTCGGCGCCGGCGAGAACGCCAATGGCGTGACCCAATGGCCCGAACTGCTCGGCTTTGCGGCGCTGCGCGATGCCGGTTTAGTCAGGAAATTCGGGGATATCGCCCGCAAGGAATACCGCGCGGTCGGCATTCACATGGCGCTTTCCCCGCAGCTCGACCTCCTGACCGAGCCGCGCTGGCCGCGCGGGACGGGAACTTTCGGCAGTGACCCGGCGCTCACGAGCGAACTCGGCGCGGCCTATGTCGCCGGGCTCCAGGGGGGAGACAGAGGCGTTCAACCCAATGGAGTCCTGACGGTCATCAAGCACTGGGTCGGCTATGGTGCCCAGCCGGAGGGTTTTGACGCCCACAACTACTATGGCCGCTTCGCCCGGCCGGATGGGCAACTCAATCTGCATGTCGCGGCATTTCGCGGCGCGCTGAAGGCGGGGGCAGCGGGGGTGATGCCTGCTTATCCCATTCTTGAGAACACGACGCTCGACGGCAAGCCGCTCGAACAGGTCGGCCCCGGTTTCAACAAGCAGTTGCTTCAGGGGCTTCTGCGGGGCCGCGAGGGCTTTAAAGGCTTCATTCTGTCCGACTGGGCGATCACGCTCGACTGCGACGCGCGGTGCAGCGATCCGACCGCAGCCAGCCCGCAGCGGCCACAGGACATCTCGACGGCCTGGGGCGTGCGAAATCTGTCGGTCGATCAGCGCTACGCCAAGGGCTTGGATGCCGGGCTCGACCAGTTCGGCGGCACCGACGACGTCCAGCCGCTGATCGACGCTGTGCACAAGGGCGAAGTAACCGAAGCGCGGATCGATGAAAGCGTGAAGCGCATTCTCGCCACCAAATTCGAACTCGGCCTGTTCGAGAACCCTTATGTCGATCCGGCGAAGGCTGCCGCGACGGTGGGAATGCCGGAGGATGTGGCGCTGGCGAACAAGACGCAGCGCGAGGCGCAGGTGCTGCTGCAGAACCGCGGGCCGATGTTGCCAGTGAGCCAGAGCAAGAAGAGGGTCTGGCTGTTCGGCATGGACCCGAAAGCGGCCAAGGCTGCCGGACTGACGGTGGTCGACGATCCCGCAGCCGCTGATTTCGCGATTGTGCGCGCCGAAGCTCCATCCGAAGTACTGCATCCCAATTACTTTTTCGGCAGTCGCCAGAAGGAAGGCCGGCTCGATTTCCGAGACGGCGATCCGGCCTACGAGGCGCTCAAGCGGGCGAGCGCCAAAGTGCCCACGGTGTTGGCGATCTTCCTCGACCGCCCTGCCATTATCACCAACATACAGAGCAGAGCTGCTGCAATCCTCGCAAACTATGGCGCGACGGACGCCGCTGTGCTCGACGTTGTAATGGGCAAGGCCACGGCGAAGGGCCGGCTGCCGGTCGAACTGCCCCGTTCTATGGCTGCGGTAGAAGCGCAGAATCCCGCTGTTCCCGACGATTCCTTCAACCCGCTCTATCCGCGTGGCGCGGGAATAGGTGCAAAGTGATGCTGGACGAAAGTCCGGTTCAGCTCATGTTGCCACGCGAGCGCGACGTTGCGGGCTCGGCGACAGCTCTCATCGCGCTTGATATCGGGGGCACTTACGCGCGCTTCGCAATCGCGATCGTAGGCCGGACGGCGCGATCGAGCCAAGAGAACCCGAAACGCTCAGGAGCAGCGACTTCGCCAGTCTCAAAACCGCCCGGAAGAATTCGAGCGTCGTTCGTCCTCGCCAGCCCCGCAAAACACGGCAATTGCCATGGCCCGGTCAGTCACGGGGGACGTCGTGCGGATGAGCAATAACAGCTGGGTGATCCATAGCGGGCAGGTCGAAGCGTAACTCGGGATCGACAAAGCGATAATGCTGAACGATTTCACAGCGTCACGCGGGCGCACGAAAGCGAATTCGT
>Ga0164242_10002278_pt1 | contig 22297 bp, 22 predicted proteins | sample OricomgcompostMG_FD_108783 | JGI IMG/M metagenome (GOLD analysis project Ga0164242, IMG submission 108783) | Miracle-Growth compost microbial communities from Emeryville, California, USA - Original compost - Miracle growth compost (MG) ... | reverse complement strand
GGCTCCGCATGCCCGGGCGACTTCGTTGGTGGTCGACGCGCCGCACTGCACGGCCTCGGTCACGGTCTGGCTGGTGACCCCGTTGCACAGGCACACGAACACCGGCGGATCCTCAGTCCGCCCCGATACGCATCATGTCGAAGAAGCGGCCCACGAACAGGGGCGGGTAGGCGCCGATACCCGCCCCGGACATCCATTGGGCCGCGGCGTCGGGATGGTCGATCCACTCCCGCGCGCTGTCCTCGTCGGGGAACTCCTGCAGGATCAGCACTTCATGGTCGTCGTCGAAGGCCTGGAACACCCAGGTCTTCCGGATGCCGGCTTGGGCGAATCTGTCGATGGCGGAACTGACTTCGGAGGTCAGCAGGGTGACGTCGTTGACCGAGGCGATCGCGGCCACCACGACGCCGGGCGCCCGCGGGTTCGTCGGCGGTTGGGTGATGAACCGGTCGACGATCTCGCCGGCGAACACCGCGGGGATATCGTCGACGCCGGCCTCGTCGAACCAGTCGAAGAACACCCGCGACCGCAGCAGTTCGACGATCGGCTCCCGGCTGTGCACGCCGATCATCACCAGCACCCGGCCGTAGTCGTGCGTCGAGGTGTAGACGAGCACGTGGTGCGCGCCGATATCGGCGAGCGCCGCCTTGTTGCGTTCCAGCAGCGGCCACACCCGGGTCGGATCCGGCACCCGGTAATCGGATGCGATCACCATCGAATGAATATCGCCGTTGTTCAACGGAGTTGGTCTTTCATGACTTTCCCGGTGGCGTTGAGCGGCAACGCGTCGAGAAACTCGACGGTCCTTGGCACTTTGAATCCTGCCATCCGATCTCGACACCACGCCAGCAAGTCACTTTCGGACACCTCGGCGTTCGCCACCACGAATGCCTTGCCCACCTGGCCCATCCGTTCGTCGGGCACGCCGATCACGGCGGCCTGCGCGACGGCCGGGTGGTTGAGCAGGAAGCCCTCGATCTCGGCGGGGTAGGCGTTGAAGCCGCCGACGATGAACATGTCCTTCTTGCGCCCGACGATGCGCAGCCGCCCGGTCTCGGTGAAGGTGCCCAGGTCCCCGGTGTGCAGCCAGCCGTCGGCGTCGATCGCCTCGGCCGTGCCGGCGGGATCGTCGAGGTAGCCCTGCATCACGCCGTAGCCGCGCACCAGCACCTCGCCGTCGTCGGCGATGCGCACCTCGACCCCCTCGCACGGCACGCCCGCGGTGGTGGCCACGTCCTCGAAGGAATCGCCGGGCCGCGACAATGTCACGTTTCCGGCCTCGGTCAGTCCGTAGCCGGTCATCAGCGTCTGGAACGGCAGCTCGTCGTGGATGCGACGGACGAGTTCGACGGGGATGTCGGCGGCGCCGGTCACGCCGGCCCGCAACGTCGCCAGCTTGGACTTGTCCGGCACGGTCAGCAACGAGTGGTACAACGTCGGCGGGCCGGGTAGCATCGTAATGCGTTCTCGTTCAATGAGATCCACCACCGTGTCGACGTCGAACACCGGGACCGGCAGCATCGTCGCGCCGCGCAGAAACGACGTGATGAGCCCGGCCTTCAGACCGAAGGTGTGGAAGTAGGGGTTGATCTGCAGGTAGCGGTCGCCCTCGCGCAGATCCGCCAGCGTCGCCCACTCGTCGTACATCCGCAGCGTCTGGCGATGGTTCATCATGGCGCCCTTCGGGCGGCCGGTCGTGCCGGAGGTGAAGATGATGTCGGAGATGTCGGTGCCGTTCACCGGCCGCGAGAACGGGGAGCCGCTGGACAGGAAGTCGGACTTGATGTCGATGACCGGGATCCCCGCCGGCGCGGCGTAATCCTGTCCGAGGAAACCCTTTTGGACCAATACGGCCTTGACCCTGGCCCGGACGATGATGTCGGCGGCCTCCTCGGTCTTGAACCGGGTGTTGACCGGCACCAGCACGCCGCCCGCGGTGAGCAATCCGAACGCCGCGATGATCCACTCAGCCGAATTGGGCGCCCACACCGCGACGCGATCGCCCTTTTCGACGCCGAGCTCAGCGAAAGCACCTGCGGCGCAACGTATTCGCTCGACAACCTGCTGGAAAGTCAAGCGCAGCGGACCGTCGACGACTGCTTCCGCGTCGCCGAAGCGGTCCGCCGCGCTCAAGACCATCTCGGGGATGGTCTGCCACCGTGGACTGTTCAGGTTGGCCGACTCCTCCTCATCGCGCTTCGCGCTCTGCATCGTCGTCGGCCGGGCGTCACACCGTGACGAGTCGACCGAGGTTGCCGCCCATGATCTTGGCCTGGTCCTCGACGGGCAGGTGCGACAGCGCGTTGACGTAGTAGGTCGGCTCCGCCAGCCCTTCAGGGTGCGGCCAGTCCGAGCCGTACAGGACCTGATCCACGCCGACCAGGTTGACCAGGTCGTCGATGCCGTCCTCGAAGAACGGGCTGACGTGGATGCGGTTCTTGACCATCTCGACGGGGTCGCTGGGGAAGGCCTCCGGGGCTTTCCGGAAGACCTCGGCCAGCCCGTCCAGCAACGGCGTCATCCACTTCGAACCGGCCTCGACGATCGCCACCTTCAGCTTCGGGTGACGGTAGAGCGCGCCGTGGATCACCCACGACGCCACCGAGTCCTGGATCGGCCGCCACTCGTTGAGGATGCCCATGGCGTTGGTCTGGAACGGCAGCATCTCCTGGTCGGCGCCGTCCCACTCGGAGGTGTAGCGGGAGTAGCCGCTGTCGGAGGAGTGCATGCCGACCAGCACGTCGTACTCGACGACGCGCTCCCAGAACGGGTCGAACTCGGGCAGCGCGAACGACCGGGGCCCGCGGAAGCCGGGGACCGGCGCCGGGCGGACCAGGATGGCGCGGGCGCCCCGCTTGACCACCCACTCCAGCTCCTCGATCGCCTTCTCCACGATCGGCAGGGTGATGACCGGGGTAGTGAAGATCCGGTTCTGGTAGTTGAAGCCCCACACCTCGTCGAGCCACTGGTTCAGCGCGTGGATGAGGACGTGGATGGCGACCGGGTCGTCGCGCAGCCGCTCCTCGATCAGGCTGGCCAGCGTCGGGAACATCAGGGTGCGGTCCAGGCCCAGCTCGTTCATCTTCTCCAGGCGCGGGCCGGGCTCGAAGAAGGCCGGGATCGCGCGCATCGGCTCACCGAACAGCTCGCGCTTGCTCTTGCCCTCGGGGTTGCCGTATTTGAAGTACTCCTCCCAGGCACCCGGGCGGGCCACCACCTCGAAGGTGGGGTTGGGGATGTAGTTGCTGATCACGCCGCGCAGCGCGATCTTGGTGCGCCCGTTGATCTGCACGTACTGGACGAAGTCCTTGTACTCCTTGGGCAGGAACTTGGTCAGCGCTTCCGGCGGCTCGTAGAGATGGTTGTCCGCGTCAAAGATCGGAAACGGGACGTCTTCCCGGTGAGACAGTTGCCCCATGAAATCCTCCTTCGCAATTTGCGAGAATTGTATTCTCTACAGGTGCCCACCGCAACGTGGCCGCCGCTGGGACGACGATTCGGCGAGGTCAGCAGGTCACGACGATTTTGAAGGTGGCCGTGGCCGGTTCACCGGGCTTGTCGGTCTTGTAGCCGTCGGCGGTGCCGCTGATGGTGAACTTGTCTCCCGTCATGCTCATGTCGGCGCTTCCGCTGCCACCCCGCGAGTACATGCCGCTGAAACCACTCAAGTTCTGGATGTGCACGGACTCGACGACCGGCGGCTGCGCGTTTTCGTCGACGGCCACCTTGGCGCCGGAGAAGTCGGCCCCGATGTCGATCATGCGTCTCCACTCCAACTGCCGGCAGGTGACGATGTGGAAGTTTCGGTCCTTGCCGTCGACGGTCACCGATGCCGTGCTGGAGAGCTGGGCCGGCGGCCGCGACGTGCATGCTCCCAGCAGGGCGACGGTGAGGGCCGCGCCGGCCGCCACGAATCGGTTCCGCACCGAGTCACCTCCCGCCTCGCCGATGAAAGTTCCTGGGCCTGCAGCGATGATGTTATTCTCGCGAAAAGAGAATGCCAATATCGGGCCGGTGCCAAGGAGCGACAACGCATGGTGGACCTCGAGATCGACGATGGGCTGGCGGTGCTCACCATCGATCGCCCGCATGCGCGCAACGCCATCGCGCTGGACACCATGGACCAACTGGAGAAGGCGCTCGACGCGGCCGCGGGCGCGCAGGCGCTGGTGATCACGGGCGCCGGCGACCGCGCTTTCGTGTCCGGCGGTGATCTCAAGGAGCTGAGCGCGCTGCGCACCGAGGAGGATGCCGCGGCGATGGCCCGACGGATGCGGGCCATCTGCGACCAGCTGGCCGACTTCCCCGCGCCCGTCGTTGCCGCCCTCAACGGCCACGCCTTCGGCGGCGGCGCCGAGGTCGCCGTCGCCGCCGATATTCGGGTGGCGGCCGACGACATCAAGATCGCCTTCAACCAAGTGGCGCTGGAGATCATGCCGGCCTGGGGCGGAGCCGAGCGGCTGGCCGCGCTGGTCGGACAGAGCAGGGCGCTGCTGCTGGCCGGTTCGGGAACCGCGCTCGACGCGGTCGAGGCCGAACGAATCGGCCTGGTGGACCGGGTGTTGCCGCGCGACGTCTTCGACTCGGCGGAGCAGGGCTGGCGGTCGATCGCGCGGTCGTTGGCGCGCCGCCCGGCGGCCGAGATAAAGCGGGTAATCCGCGGGGTTTCTCCCGAGGAGGCGATAGCATCCTTTGCACGGCTATGGGTTGCCGACCCGCACTGGCAGGCCGCGGAACGGGTCATGGCCCGCAACACCAAACCTCGCCCGGCAGCCGGAGGAGCGTCATGACCATCAATCCGAGGACGGCCATGGGCGTCGGGTCCGTCGCGTCGCTGACTTCTCTGTTAGTGGCATCGGGTGTGCTGGTGGGCGCCGGACGTGCGCATGCCGACGACCCGCCGGTCATGCACCACGTCAAATACACCGTCACCGCACAGAACCCGATCTACACCAGCATCTATTACCTCGACCATGAGCCGGCCATTTTCGCCGACTACAGCCACAACCCCTATTCGTTCACGCCGCACGTCGACGTCGACCTCGCGCCGGGCAAGCCGTGGAGCTACGAGCTGGATCTGTCCAAGCCCGAGGTGTACGCGATGGTCGTGGCCAGCACGGGCACCGAACCCGGCACGCCAGGGCTTCACTGCGATCTGACGGTCGACGGAGCCGTCGTGGTATCCAAGGACGGCCCCAAGGGCGTGCTCTGCTCGATCCGGCCCTGGTGAACCGTCCAGGACGACGGCGCACCCGCGATCGGCTTCGGCTCACCTTCCAGCCGGCGCAGGTAACTCTCGACCAGCTGCACGGTTTCGGCGTGCCCGCTCGACATGCCGATCGCCTGCTCGAGCACCAGGAAGCGGGACAAGCTGGTCATCAGCACGGTCCACACCACCGGCGGCACGTCCTTGTTCTGCACCCCGTAACGCTCCAGCGCGGCGGCCACCGCCCGTTGTTGTTCGTCGCGGAAACGTTCTGCATAGTAAGCGATTTCGGCCCGCATGTCTTTACGGTGGTTGGCCAGCGCCATGAATTCCATCGATATCTGGGTGAAGGCGGGATCCGTGCCGAACCGCCACACCGCCCACAACGGCTGATCGGACTGCAGCGCTTGCGCCTGCACCGCAAGGCCTTCCTCGGCACGGCGGCGGAAAACCTCGAGGAACAACTCCTCCATGGTGCGGAAGTAGTAGTGCACCAGTTGAGGTTTCAATCCCGCCCGGCTCGCCAGGCGCCGCGAAGTCACCGCCGCATAACCCTCTTCGAGCATCAACCGCTCGGCGGCATCGAGCAGCAGACCACGGTTTTTCGCGTCCGGCGCCCCGATCCTGCGGGCTCCCGAAGAGGCCCCGGACGAGGCTCCCGAAGAGGCCGATGTCATGTCCCTGCTCCGTACTGTGTGCCATCCCTGCCGACCCCACGGATCGTATCGTGGCGCGGCGTTGCGATCTTGACCCTGACATTACCGCCATGCTAAGCAGGTGCTCAGCACATTTTCGATCTCGCAATCGGGCGGCGGTACGGCTTGCCGCCGAACACCACCGGTAAAACCCAGCCCAGGGGGACGCACTCCGATGAGCAATTTCGACTCGATCGACTTCTTCACCGATCCGTCGCTGGTCCCAGATCCGCACCCGTACTTCGACTACCTGCGCAGCCAGAACCCGGTGCTGCGGCTGCCGCACTACGGCGTCGTCGCGATCACGGGCTACGAAGAGGCCACCGAGGTCTACAAGGACCCGGAGACGTTCTCCAACATCGTCGCCCTCGGCGGGCCCTTCCCGCCGCTGCCCTTCACGCCCGAAGGCGACGACATCAGCGCCCAGATCGATGCGCACCGCAGTTCGTTCCCGATGTTCGAGCACATGGTCACCATGGATCCGCCGGAGCACACCAAGGCCCGTTCGGTGCTGGCCAAGCTGCTGACCCCGAGCCGGCTGAAGCAAAACGAGGAGTTCATGTGGCGCCTCGCCGACCGCCAGCTCGACGAGTTCCTGCACAACGGTGAATGCGAGTTCATCGCCGAATACTCAAAGCCGTTCGCCACCTTGGTGATTGCCGACCTGCTCGGCGTGCCCGAGGAAGACCACACCCAGTTCCGCACGGTCTTGGGCGCCGACCGTCCCGGCGCGCGGGTGGGCGCCCTGGACCACGAGACGGTCGGCATCAACCCGCTGGAATGGCTCGACGACAAGTTCTGCAACTACATCGAGGAGCGGCGGCGCGAGCCGCGCGCGGACGTGCTGACCTTCCTGGCGGAGGCGAAATATCCGGACGGATCCACGCCCCCGGTCATCGAGGTCGTCCGCTCGGCGACGTTCCTGTTCGCCGCCGGTCAGGAGACCACCGCCAAGCTGCTCAGCGCGGCCCTGCAAGTGCTCGGCGACCGGCCCGACATCCAGCAACAGCTTCGGGAGGACCGCAGCCTCATCCCCGCATTCATCGAGGAGTCGCTGCGGATGGAGAGCCCGGTGAAAAGCGATTCCCGCTTGGCGCGCAGGGCGACCACCATCGGCGGCGTCGACATCCCCGCCGGCACGGTGGTGATGATCCTGCCCGGCGCCGCCAACCGCGACCCGCGCCGGTTCGAGAACCCACACGAATTCGACTTGCGGCGCAAGAACGTTCGCGAACACATGGCGTTCGCCCGTGGCGTCCACTCCTGCCCGGGCGGGCCGCTGGCCCGGGTCGAGGGACGGGTGTCGATCGAGCGCATCCTGGACCGGATGCCGCACATCGAGATCAACGAAACTCACCACGGTCCGGCCGGCGACCGCCGCTACACCTACGAGCCGACCTACATCTTGCGGGGGTTGAGCGAACTGCACCTGACGTTCACCACCGCGGACGCCGTCGCACCGGTGGGCTGAATCAAACGGTCATCCCGATGAAGTAGCAGCCGAGCATCGCCGCGGCCATGATCACCACCCAGGCATCGGTGAGCCGGCACAGCAGCACCGGCGCGTTGCGCACCTCCATGAACTCGCGAAAGATGATGCGCACCTTGACGAGTGCGATCACGATGACGCTCGCGGTGACCACCGCGCCGGCCTTGCGGGATCCCCCGGCGGAATGATCTATCCCCAGGTAGGCCAGCGTCAGCGCCGACAGCACCAGCCAGACGATCATCAACCGCTTGTTGAATTTCACCGTTTACCTCACCACATACAGCAACGCGAAGATGAGCACCCACAGGAAATCGACGGTGTGCCAATAGGTCGCGCAGGTTTCGACGAGCTCCTGCGAGCGGCGGGCCGGGCTGCGCAGCTGGTAGACGACGACGCCGAGCGCGACGAACCCGATCAGCAGATGCACGAAGTGGATGCCGGTGAGAAAGAAGTAGTAGGTGAAGAAGTCGTTGCTGTCCAACCCGTTTCCGGTGCGCACCAGCCGGGCCCACTCGAACACCTTGAAGAACAAAAACACCGCGGCGAAGGCGGCCGTGATGTACACGTCGCGCAGCGCCGCCCGGTAGACACCGGCCCGCGCCGACTGCACGCAGCGCGCCACCGACCACGAGCTCAGCAGCAGCACCAGGGTGTTGAACACGCCGATCCGCAGGTCCAGGTGCGCCTGGGAGTGCAGAAACAGCTCGGGGTTACGGGCGCGATAGAACAGGTAGAAACCGAAATACGCGGTGAAGACCAGGGTTTCGAACAGCACGAAGGCCCACATGTCCGGCTGCCCCGGCACGAACCGGGTTGTCGCGCGCCGCTCGGCCAGCCCGGTCATGACGTCACGCCCCTTTCCCTGGGCGCCGGATCGTCGGGCAGCGGGCCAGTGCCGAAATCCTCGCGGCGGATCATCTGGAACAGCATGACGATGAAAGTGACCTGGTAGATGCCGAACACGACCATGTCCAGCCACCAGGCGATCTGGCCGTCCCAGGCCAGCACGCTGCGCCGGAAGATCCAGCACGGCGCTACGACGACCTCGGTCAGCGCGTTGCACAGGTTGAGGTAGCCGAACCACTTGGGGAACACCCGGTTCTTGTCGAGCAGGATCGCGACCATCCAGATCAGCGAGCCGATCAGGAACACCCCCATGGTCCCGTCGAAAGACAGGAAGGCGAAATCGTAGAGCCAGCCGAGCACTTCGCGGTTGCGCTCGGGACGCAGTGTTCCGACGATCAGCGCGATGCACAGCAGCAACATGCCGGGGACCGCGGCCAGCGAGTAGATGACCAGGTACGAATAGCCGAAAGCACGGCTGACGGACATGCGCCGCATGGAATACGCGATGAGGGCGTTGTTGACCGCGGTCATGCCGGTGATGGCGAAGATGACGCCGAAGCCGAACGGGATACCGAGGCGGCGCTCGGAGAACCAATGTGCTTGCGTGGCAAGGTCCCAGGTGGGCTGTGGTGGCGGCTGGACCTGCGCCACGATGAAGAACATCGGGAAGAACGCGGCGTAGAAGACGACGAGCACCGTCCACGCCAGCCACAGCTCCCGTTTGGGGCCATGCCTCAGCTGCCAGAAGATCCGCTGATGCAGCGGGCCTGTGGACGTTGCCGGAGTCAGCACGGCGCTCAAGCGCTCACCAATTCATCTGCTCGGCCGGTGTTCTCGGCGCGCTCCCGGTAGATCGCCCGCCCCAAAACGACGCCCATCACGACGATCCACACCGCGATGGCGACGTTCTTCACCCAGAACGACAGCAAGCCGTCCCACGCCAGCGGGCCGGTCAGCGACACCCCGACGAAGGCCGCGGGCACCAGCGCGGCGGCCACCAGCAGGTTGAAGTGGGCCACCCAACGCGGGAACACCGGACGCGGCTGGCCATCGAAATAGATTGCCAGAGCTAGGATTACGCTTTGCCCGATCAAGAACGGCACCACGATGGTGAAGGTGATCCAGCCGAAGTCGTTGAGCAGCTGGGTCAGTTCGGGGCTGCGTTCCGGCCGGAACGCAGCCAGCAACCAGCAGACGTTGGCGACCAGGAACAGGGTCGGGCCGCCGGCCGCGCAGCCGAGCATGGCGTAGGAGAAGATCGGCGTCCGATGCGCCATGCGACGGATCTGCAGCACGATCAGCGTCAGGATCGGGACAAGGCACACGCCGAACCAGTTGAAAAGGATCATGCTGTACCGGATTTCGGGCAGGTGGGCCGGATCGCGGTAGAACGCGGCAACCTGGTCGGCCGGCAGCGACGGTGACATCGGCGGATTGAAGCCCGGAAAGAGGAAAAACGAGGCGATCCACAGGACCAAGGCAACCGGCAGTGTCCAGAACAGGATCAGCTCGCCGTCGACCCGGCGCGGCCCCCGCGCGTGGCCACCGTCGACGTCGGACATCGGTACTCCCTCCCGAACGAAGTCGGCCATTACTCGACTCGTCAGCGAAGCTAGCCGATCGGCTAGCCTCGGTCAATAGTCGTCGTCTAGTCTCGGTGCGTGGGCACGGCACGGCAGGCGGTCAGCGATGAGCAGTTCTGGCTCGTCGAGCACAGCCCTGCCCGGACGCGGGTGCTCGACGCCGCCCTGGATCTGTTCGCCGCGAACGGTGTCAGCGGTACGTCGCTGCAGATGATCGCCGACGCGGTCGGCATCACGAAAGCCGCTGTCTACCACCAGTTCCGAACCAAGGAGCAGATCGTCATCGCCGTGACCGAGCGAGAACTGGGCCGGCTGGTGCCGGCGCTCGAGGAGGCCGAAGCGCACGATGACGGGCCGCAAGCCCGGGACGCCTTGTTGGTGCGGGTGATCGAGATGGCGGTTCGTGACCGCCGATTGGTGCGCACGCTGCAGTTCGATCCCGTGGTCGTCCGGTTGCTGGCCGAGCACGAGCCGTTTCAACGGTTCATGGATCGCCTGTATCGGGTGCTGCTGAGCGATGCGGGTCTCGACGGGCGGATCGAGGCCGCCATGTTCTCGGGCGCGCTCAGCACCGCGGTCATGCATCCGCTGGTCGTCGACATCGACGACGAGACATTGCTGGACCGGGTCACCGATCTAAGCCGCCGCCTGCTCGGTCTGCCTCGCAAGCCCGTCGAGTAACGCGGCTACGTGTCGGCGCGGATCCAGCTCATGATGCCGTCGTGCGGATAACACACCAGGAACAGACCGTCGGGCGCCTGCGCGACGTAGTTCTGATAGTTCTGGCACTCGGTGTTTTCTTCCTTGACTCCCGCCATCGGCGGTGACCGGAACCATCTGGGCTGGTATCTCCTCGGCGAGCCGCAGAACATCAGCCGTCCCGGCTGCGCGCCGGGGGGTACGACGCTGTCATCGACACCGAAGACGTAATAGGTGGTGTTATCGCATGGAGCGCCCAGAACCTGGTGCGGCATGATGCCCGGAGTGCAGGCGGGGTAGTCGCACACAGTCGGCCCCGCCAAGGACGGTGGCGCCGCCAGCACGCCCGCGCAGAGCAACGCAGCAACCAGGGCCACGATTGATCGCACCCGATTACTCTGCCACACCTGAAAAGAAAATTCTCCTGCTTGGAGAAGATGACGCGGGACCGGTCGCCGTCACCGTCGCGCCGCAGCCGACGCCAGTGCGTCCCACGCGCGGTGCAGTGCGCATTTCCGCATGTGAGAGCCCCCCGGGAAGCCGGCCGACGAGGGCGTCGAGCTCAGGCCCGAGTGATAAGCTGCTTCGCCGTGCACCATCCGGAGGGGACTGACGCCGACCGGTTCGACGCCGCCTCGACGCCCACCCCGGAAGTGGACGCCGAAGACGAAGTCGCTAAGGCCGAGGCGCGCGCCGCAGCGGCGCGGGAACGCCTGTCGAGGCTGCGCGCAGCGGCCGGAACCAGCGGCGACGACGCCGCCGCCGAAGACGTCGAACAGCGTGCCACGAAGTCGGCCCGGGGCCGGCTGCGCCTCCCGCGGCGCCCCGGACGGTCGCGCTGGCTCCGCCTTCCGGGGCGCAGGGCAATCGCCGCCGGCGCCGGAATCCTGCTCGCCTCGGCATCGCTCGGCGCGAGCGGCTACATGGTCTGGCAACACCGGGTCGCCGCACACAACCGGCAGCTGTCGGACGAGTACGCCGCCGCGGCCCGGCAAGATGTCGTGCTGCTGATGTCGCTGAACGCCCAGCACGCCAGGGAGGACATCCAGCGCGTCATCGACGCCTGCACCGGCGATCTCAAGAAGCAATTGGAAGCGACGTCAGGCCTCATGCTGCAAAAGGCGGAGGAGTCGAAGGCCAGCAGCAAGGCAACCGTGGAAGCCGTCGGCGTCGAGTCGATGAGTCACGACTCGGCGGTCGTGCTGGTCGCGGCGAAAACCGATGTCACCAACGCGGACAACACGAACCGGCCACCCGTCGTGTGGCGGATCAGCGTTGGCCTCACGCGCGACGGCGGCCAGCTAAAAATGTCGAAAGTCGATTTCCTGCAATGACTGTCGAGCATGGTTCGTCGCTGGACGACGTGGAGACCACCGACAGGACGGAATCGCCGTCCGCGGGATCTGCTCGCGCCGGTAGGCTTGCCACCATCAAGCTCTGGGCCGGCCGGTGCGCGGCGCGGTGGCGTTCCATTGTCGCGACGGCGTTGGTCGCCGGCGCGGTCGGCGTCACCGTCAGCCTGTACTTCGTTCTGTACCGGCCGGATCAGCGCGTCGGCGACGCGGCGGCACACCGGGCAGTGCAAGCGGCGTCGGACGGTGCCGCGGCGGTGCTGTCCTATGCGCCCGAAAGCTTGAACCGTGATTTCGCGAAGGCGCAGTCGTATCTCACCGGTGATTTTCTCGCCTACTACACCAAGTTCACCGAGCAGATCGCGGCGCTGGCGCAGCAGAAGCAGGTCACCGAAACCGCGAAGGTGGTGCGGGCCGCCGTCTCGGAGTTGCATCCGGACTCGGCGGTCGTACTGGTGTTCATCAACCAGACGGCCACCAGCAAGCAGAAGCCCGAACCGCAGACGACCGCGAGCAGCGCCCGCGTGACGTTGACGAAAGTCAAGGGTTCCTGGCTGATCTCGAAGTTGGATCCGCTGTCGTGACCGCGGCCGTCTTTGGCTCAATCGATTCCGCGCCGCCGGCTCCGGTGTTATTCTCAGCCCGCGAGAACGCCGGCAACCGATGCCGAAAAGCTGCCGTAGGCACTGTCGGTTCATTCCCGCCGAGGAGCACCTGATGCGTTCAGTTCGAACTCTCACCACCGCAACGCTGGTCGCTGCCACCGCATTCGGCGGTCTCGGCGCCGCGGCCACAGCAGGGGCGACAACCAAGGAAGAAGTGGCCGTAAACGGAACGTTCCGCGCCACGTCCATCGGCGACTGGGCCCAGCGCAACGACCAGTACTTCGAAGAGCCGACGGTCGTCCAGACCTGGACCATCAGCTCGACGTGCGACACCTTTCAGGAATGCCATGGCACGGTGACCAGCGACCTGGGATGGACTGCCCCCCTTTATATGAGCGACGGGCAGATGTGGAAGGTGAAACACGAGGTGCCGAATTGGGAGCGGTGCGAGGACGGCACCGCGTTCACCGGGCAGCAGACCTTCTATTTCTACCCGGTGAACGAATACGGCGGCTATCAGCTCGGGTCATCGACCTTCGCCGGAAAGGACAAGACGGTCGGCCCGAGCGGCGCGTGCGGGCAAAACCAGTGGCTCGACATCGCGATGCCGCTGCGCCTGGACAAGCTGAGCTGAGCGAGCACCGCGGCCCCAATACGCTTACCCTGCACTGCTTTTGGTGCGTAGCGCCTTGACCGCTGCTCGGTGTTACGTGGGCAGCATGTCCTTCCATGTCTTGGGCGCTTTCGGGGTCACCAAATCCGACTGCTGATACAGCTTTCCGTCCGGCCCGACGTAACGACCGGTGCGCGGATCGTATTTGGCCACCACGACCGACGGCGCGGGCTTGGATGCCTTGCCTGCGAACGCGCTTGGCGCGGCCTGGGGCGCTGCACCGTCGACCTGATCCGGTGCCGCGGGCGCCGGTGGTGGCGGCGGCGGGGGAAGTTCCGTCGGCGTCGGGACGTCGAGCGGCGCTATGGGCGGCAGGTCGGCCGACATTCTCGACATGGGCGCCAGCGCCGGTGGTCCCGACGACGGCACCGGCGGCACGGCCGCCCCGACCGAACCCGGTGGCGGATTCTCGCCTCGAGGCCCAGCCGGCGCACCGCGCGGCACGGCCCCCGGCGGCAGCGGCGTCCCCTCGACGGGTCCGAAGATCCTGTCGTTGACGGTGACCCGGTCATCGGGCGGGACGCCCTGGGCAAGCAGATTCGGATCCAGTGGGTAGGGGCCCAGGACATGCTGTTTCATCGCCAGCGGCATGAAAGGCTGGTCGCTGTTGCAGATTTCGACGGTGGGCGCCCGCTTGCCCGGGTGCCCCATGCAGGGATAGTTGCGGGCACCGCGGACCGAGAGCGGCGAATCCTGCGGGAGTTTGCAATACAACCCGTCCGGCGTGTCGATGTCACTGAGGTCGTCCGGGGATCGCCAGGTGTTGGGAGGCATGAAGCCGACGGTGCAGATCGGTGGGTCGTCGATCGTCAGCGCGAAGTCACCCTGGGCGGTGCCCTCGGGATGGTTCGGGGCCGCGGCCGCCTGCTCGATGGCAACCGCGGACGGCAGCAACACCAGCAGTTGCTCGAGCGAAGGATGGTAGGTGATGCCGATCTGACCGATGGTGGTCAGGTTGGCGAGCAGCACCGGCAGCGTCGGCTTGATCTGATCGAGCAGTCGCGACGCCTCGTTCGCGGTCTCGGGACCCTTTTCCAGGATGGTGCGGAAGTGGGAATCGTTGTTCACCATCACATCCGAGATGCCGGCGAAGCTACGCGCCCAGGTTCGGATCGAATCGGTGGTTTGTGCCTGGGTATCCAGCAACGGCCCGGTGTCTTCGGTGAGGGCGCGGGTGCGATCGACGACGCCGTTGGCGTCGCGGGACAACGTCTGTGAGGAGTCGATCAGCGATCCAAGGTCGTAACCGGAACCATTGAAGCCCTGGAACGACTCGTCGAGCAATTGGCCGAGTTTGGTCTTCGGGATGCTCTGGACCAGGGCATTGACCTGATCCAGCATTGGCCCGACCGGCTGCGGAATCTTGGTGTCGCGCATGGCGATCACCGATCCGTCGTGCAGGTAGGGCGGTGAATTGGTCCTCGGCCGCAAGTCCACGTACTGCTCACCCACCGCGGACACACTGAGCACCTCCGCGGTCAGGTCCGCGGGGACCTTCGGTGAAGTGCTAAGCGACAGAGTCGCTTTCACACCGCTCGGGGTCAGCCCCACAGCGGTGACCTTACCGAGCTGAACCCCGCGGTAGGTCACGTTGGAAAACCGGTACAGGCCGCCGGTGGCCGGCAACTCCAGCGTCACCGTCATCCGGCCGATGCCCAGCAGGGTCGGCGCCTGAATGTAGAAGAGCACCATCGAGATCACGCCGATGGTCCCGGCGATCAGGAAGATCGCCAGCTGGATCCGGACGAAGCGCGTCAGCATCTATCCGCCACCTTCCGTCGGTGCCGTTGCCGCAGGCGGTGTTTGGCCGAGACCCGCGTCGGGCAGCGATGCCGCGCCCGGCGGGGGCCCCGGCAGCGGAGCCGCGCCCGGCGGGGGCCCCGGCAGCGGAGCCGCGCCCGGCGGAGGCCCGGGCAGCGGATCACCCACGATCTGCCTGGGTCCCGGACCGACCCACGGCGGCCGCAGCGGGTCGTGCAGCGGATCGTGGGTGTATTGCAGGTAATACGGGTCGCCGGGCTCCGGCACCAGCGGCTGGTCCAGCTGGCCCCAGTGGGTTCCCAACATCAGGCCACGCTTGAGCCGTGGGATCGACAGGTCCAAATCAACGTGCAGGTTGAAGTAGTCGCCGCGGACCGCCCGGTCGACGAAGTTCTGGGTGAACGGGAATACGAACCCCGCCGCGATCGCCGTGCCGAACTCCGGTCCGACGTCGGCGAGCGCGCGGATGGTCGGCTCCAGGTTCTTGAGGTTCTGCACCAGGTCGGCCTGGGAGTCGTTGACCAACCGGGTGGCGGTGTTGCTGAAGACGCGCAGCTTGTCCAGGGCGGCGGTCAGGCGTGGCCGCTCCTTGATCAGCACATCGAGTGCCGGCGGTACCTTTTGCAGCGCCTGGCTGACAACGTCGCGTTGCTCGGCGAATGTGCCGGCGAGGCGGTTGAGCGCCTGGATGGAGTCGACGATGTTGTCGCGTTGATCGTCCAGCGTTCCGACGAACGTGTCGAGGCGAGTGATCAAGTCACGCACCGCGCCCTCGCGCCCGGACAGCGCGGCGGAGAAGTTGTGGATGATCTCGCCGATCTGTCCCAGCCCTCCCCCGTTGACGACCGCACCCAGCGACGACAGCGTCTGCTCGGTCGACGGGTAGGCCGACGACCGGCTGAGCGGGATGGTGGCACCCGGCTGCAACCGCCCGCTCCCCTGCTGGCCAAGCGGCGTATTGAGTTCGACGTGCATCGACCCCAGCAGGCTGGTCTGGCCGACCGTGGCCACCACGTTTGCCGGGACGACGACGTCGCGCTTCACCGAGATTTCGACGTCGGCATGCCAGCCCTGCACCCTCATCTGACCGACGCTGCCGACCACGACGTCGTCGATCATCACCGGCGAATTCGACTCCATCGTGCCGACATTCGGGAGCTCGACATGGTAGATGTTGGCCCCCGGCCCGCGCCCGACCGCGCCGGGCAGCGGTAGTGAATTCAGGCCGTGGAATGCGCATCCCGTGGCGGTCACCATCACGCAACAGCCGATGGCGAACACCCGGCGGGTCGCTACTCGGGCGATCATTGTTGTGGCCCTTGCGCCGGCAGCAGCATGCCGGACACGCCCGGCTCCGGGGGCGGTGGCGGCGGCATCGGTGTCGATGGCGGCGGCGGCAGCGGCATCGCTGCGCCCGGTATCCGCGCAGGCGGCTCCGCCCCCGGCGGTCCCACGGGATCACCGGGCAGGCCGGTGTAGGCCGACACCGCGGGCGGGATCTCGGGCGGTCCGGGCTTCGGGCCCTCGCCGCCGGGGGCAAGGCGCGGTTCGCTGTAGAGGATCTTGGACGGGTCCACCGACTTCTGCAGGAAGATATTGATCGGAATCGGCAGGTTGTTGAAGTTGAGCACCCGCAACCCGGGCCCGAGGAACAGCGAGCACAGCTTGCCCGATTCGACCGCGGTGATGTTCTCGATGGCACCGACTGCCGTGCAGCCGGGCACGGGCAGCGGAACCATGAGGCCCGAGAATGTCGGGTTCGCGAAGTTCATGATCCCGAACCCGCCGACGATGGTTCCGGTGTCGGCGTTGTAGTCGTTGAAGAAGTTGCCCAGCGCGTTCGGCGCCACGTGCAGGATGTTTTCCAGATCCATGTGGTGATCCACCAAAATCTGTGTGACATCGGCCAACCGGGCAATCTGCTCGCTGGTCTGGTTACGCGTTCCGGCGATGAAACGCTGCACCTCGCCGACCGCCGTCGACAGATCGGTCAGCGCCGCGTCCAGGTCCGACTTGCTGTCATTGACGACGCTGGTGAGCGTGGCCAGTCGGTCGTTGAACTGCACGATCTGGACGTTACTGTCGCGCAACGCGCCGACGAAGGTCTGCAGGTTTTTGATGATGTCGACGATGTTGCCGCTGCCGTTGGCAAGGATGCGGCCCACGCCTGACAGTTGAGCCAGTGTCTGCCGGAGCTTGTCGCCGTTGCCGTCGAGCGCATTGGCGGCGCTGTCGATGAACCGGCCCACCGACGTCCCCGACACGCCACTCTTGGGCCCCAAATCCGTTGCCAGCCTCATCAATTGAGTCTTGACCTCGTCCCACTCGACCGGCACGGCGGTCCGTTCCACGGGGATCACCGCGCCGTCGGGCATGACCGGCCCGCTGTCGCGGTAGGCCGGCGAGAGTTGCACGTAGCGGGCGGACACCAGGTTCGAGGCGACGATAACCGCCTTGGCGTCCGCCGGAATCGGCACGTCATGGTCGACCTTGAGCGTCATCTTGGCCTGGGTGCCTTGGGGCTCAATGGATTTGATGTTGCCGACCTTGACACCCGATACCCGCACCTCGTCGTTGGGGTAAATCGCGGTGGCGGTGGTGAAGTAGGCGGTGATCGTCTTTTGCCCGAAAAACGTGTTGCGGACGAGCACCGCGGTGCCGGCGAGGATGAGTCCGACCAGGACAACGGCCGCCAGCGCCGCCAGCCTGTTGCGGGGGACCCGGGGGCTCATTGCGACCCTCCGACCCGGCCACCCAACGTGCAGCCGGGGCATACCGGAATCCCGTTGTACGGCCAGGGAATCAGCGACCGAGGAACCGGCGAGGGGTGGCCCGGACCGCGAGCCGTGTCGAAGGTGCGGAATCCCCACAGGTAGTCCAGGAACGGCTGGAAGAGTTGCGGTGCAAGGAAGTTCGGAACGAACGCCGAGTAGGCGTACATGCTCGAGATCGCCTCACCCACCGTGATCTCGAATTTCTTGAGGCCCGGCAGCGCCTTGCTGATGTTGTCGCGGTTCTTTTCCAGCATCGCGGTGACCGAGTTCAGTCTCTCCAGCGTCGGCGCCAGCTTGCTTTCGTTGTCGTGCACCAACGCCGTCAGCTGCTTGGCCACCGCCGACGTGTTGGCCAGCAGGTCCACGATCTCCTGCCGGCGCGCCACCAGGACTTGGAGCAGCACGTCGGAGTTGAGGATGAGCTTGTTGACCTGCTGGCTGCGTTCGGAAAGGACTCCGGTGACATCGCCGGCGCTCTTGAACAACTCGCCGAGGTTCTTGTTGCGGCTGTTGAGGGTTCGCGACAAGCGGGTGAGCGCGTCGAAGGCCGGCCCCATCTGGGGTGCGATCTGGTCAAGCGTCGCAGCCAGCGTGTCCAACGACTGGTTCAGCGCCGTGGTGTTCGTCCCGGCGGTGTCGGTGGTCAAGTCGCTGACCGCTTCGGTCAGCGAGTACGGCGACGACGTGCGCGACACCGGAATCAGTGCCATCGGGTGCATGGTGCCGGTGCCGGCGGACTCCAGCGTCAGCATCCGCTCACCCAGCAGCGTCCCGGTGCGGATGTGCGCGGTGGTCTCCGACCCGAGCAGGATGTTGCCCTTCAGCGCAAAGGTCACCAGGGCGTCGCCGCGATGCAGCTTCACGTCCGACACGGTGCCGACCTTCATTCCGGACACCACCACCGGATTGCCCGTGGCAAGGCCGCCGGCCTCGGTGAACAGCGCCTGGTACCTGACCATGGTCGCCCACGCGATGAACCGGTCCGGCGACAGTCCCACCAGGATCACCATCACCGCCAGGACGACACCGATGAGCCCGGCCTTGACGAGCCCAGATCCGCGATACTTGAGCATCAGGGTTCCGTGCACCTTCCAGCATCTGAACGGAATATGGGAGCTCGCACCGTCTTGCCCTGAAGGTCCGTGCCGCGCAGCTCCAACATGCATAGGTAGTAGGGGATGGTGGCGCCGTTCGCGCCGAGCCGAACCAGCTTGCGATAGTTCTTGGGCGCCTTGCCAATTGCCGCGTCGAGGCGGTCCTTGTCGTTGTCGAGAATCGGCGCCAGCCGATTCAACTGATCGATGGTTCCGGTCAGCGGCGGCCGCGCCTGGGCAAGCAGATCCGCCAGCGAGGCGGTTCCCCGGTCCAGGGCGTCGATGGCGGAACCGATGGTGTTGCGGTCATCGGACAGTCCGCTGACGAGACGCTCGAGGCGATCGACCGCGCCGGAAAACTGTTTGCCGTCTTTGGAGATCGTGCCGATCACGATGTTGAGGTTGTCGATCAGTTGCTGCACGGTTTGGTCATTGTCGGCCAGGGCATTCGAGAACGACGTCGCCTTGGTGAACAGCGAGTCGAGAGTGCCGCCCTGCCCCTGGAAAACCTGCAGGAGTCCTGAGGTCAACGCGTTGACGTCGCGCGCATTCAGGCCCTGGGTAACGGGTTTGAGCCCGCCGAGCAGCAGGTCGAGATCGAGCGCCGGCGCGGTGCGACTGACGGGGATCTGACCGCCGGCCGGCAGCCGCTTGGGCGAGCCCGGACCGTCGACCAGTTCCAGGTAGCGATCGCCGACCAGGTTGAGGTAGCGGACCGCCGCCCGGGTGCCCTCGGTGAGGACGATGTTGCGGTCGGCGTCGAACTTCACCACGACCTTTTTGTCCGGCTGCAACGAAACGCTGTTGACCGTGCCCACCCGGATCCCGGCGACCCGCACCGACTGCCCCGGCTTGAGCCGCGACACGTCGGTGAACACCGCCGAATAGCCGTTCGTCGCACCCGTGCGGTACTGGCCGAAGATGAAGAACAGGAAGGCGGTCAGCATCGCCATCACAACCGCGAAGATGGCGAACTTGATCAGTGTGGCGCGTGTTCTCATCCGGGCATCCCCACCTGTGCGGAGTTGCGCGGCGGGCCCGCGATCGGCCCGTACAACAGCTGTTTGAGCAGATCGGAGTTGATCAGCAGCTGCGGGTTTCCGTATCCGACCGGGTTGGCCCCGATGTCGGTGATGAATTGCGGCGGGTTGGTGTTGAACGGCAGGGTCGGCAGGCCCATGCACTTGGGGCCGCCGGTGGCCGCGACCTTGGGCAGGTTCGTCGGGTAGCGATAGCGTTCGCCGCCCCAGGTGAGGCTCGCCGAGATGTTGATGCTCGGTTCCGACAGCGGCGGACCGTGCGCGATGGTTATCAGCCCGCCGAAACTGCAAGTGAGCGCCGGCGCATACTCGTTGGTCAGATCGGTCGTCGGCACGAGTAGATGCAGCACGTTCGTCAGCGGTTGGCGGTTCGTCGACAAGACGTCATTGCCGATGTCGGCCAAGCCGATCGCGCTGATCAGCAGCGCGTCCAGGTTGTGCTGTTCGTCGACCAGTGTCTTGCTGATCCGGGTCGCGTTGGCCGCGGTCTTCACCAGGTCGGGCGCCGCGTCGGCATAGGCGTTCGACACCGTCGGCAGGACGGAGAGGTCATGGCGGAACGCGGGAAGGCTCGGCTCCAGCCGGGCGAGGAACGAATCCAGGTCGCTGAGCGACTGGCCCAGCTGTGGGCCGCGCCCACTGAACGCTTGGGCAAGCGCACCCAGGGACTCGTTGAGTTTCGGCGGGTCGATGTGCGACAGCACCGACACCAATTCCTGGAACACCGTGTTGATCTCGACCATGACGTGCTGGCCCTGCAGCGTCTGACCGGCGCGCAGCCGCTGGGCCGAGGGTTGGGCGGGTTCCACCAGTTGGATCGACTTGGCGCCGAACACCGTCGACGACGCGATGTCGACCAGCACGTTGCTCGGGATGAAGTGCATCTGCGACGGGTCCATCGCGAGGTGAATGGCCGCTTGGCCGTTGGGCAGTGATTCGATGGAGGCGACCTTGCCCACCTGCACGCCGCGCATCTTGACCTTGGCGTCCGGGTTCATGACCAGACCGGCTCGTTGCGAAATCACCGTCACCGGAACGGTTTCAGTGAACGAACCCTGAAACAGGCCCACCGCCACGGCGAAGATCAGGCCGATGATGAGGATGGTGGCCAGTCCGAGCAGGGGCGGCAGGTAATTCCGCCCAGCGGGCGGGTGGGCATGGCCCGGCCGCGGGGGTCGACCGGCGATCGCGCCGCGACCGGCTGGCACATTCTGCGTCACTGCCGTTTCACCTCCTCTGCTAACCGGAAAGGTTGAAGTTGCCGTTCGTACCGTAGATAGACAGCGAGACCAACAGCGTCACCGACACCACGACGATGAGCGACGTGCGCACCGCGTTGCCGGTGGCGTTGCCGACACCGGCCGGCCCGCCGGAAGCGAAATAGCCGTAGTACGTGTGGATCAACAGGATGGTCAGCGCCATCAAAATCGCCTGCAGGAAGGACCACAACAAGTCGATGGGGTTCAGGAACGTGTTGAAGTAGTGCTGGTACAAACCCTGTGACTGCCCCAGCAGGAACGTCGTGGTGAACTGACTGGCCACGAACGACAGGATCACGGCGATGCTGTACAACGGCGTGATCGCCAGCATCCCGGCCAGGATCCTGGTGCTCACCAGGTAGGCAACCGGCCGAATTGCCATGCTCTCCAACGCATCGACTTCCTCGTTGATCCGCATGGCGCCCAACTGAGCCGTCACCCCGGCGCCGAAGGTGGCCGCCAGCCCGATCCCGGCGACCACCGGCGCCGCGATGCGCACGTTGATGAACGCGGCCAAAAAGCCGGTCAGCGCCTCGATGCCGATGTTGCCCAGCGAGGTGTATCCCTGGATGGCCAGCGTGCCGCCCGCTGCCAGCGTCAGGAAGCCGACGATCACCACCGTTCCGCCGATCATCGCCAAAGTGCCTGCGCCCATGCTGATCTCGGCGACCAAGCGGACGACCTCGCGCGTGTAGCGGGTAGCCGCGAAGGGCATCCCGGCGAGCGCTTTGCCGTAGAACAGCGCATGATCGCCGATCCCCGCCAGCAGGGCGACCGGCCGCTCGAGTTGGCGGGTCAGTCGTGGGTATGCAGCCCTCAGCGCCACCGACAGCCTCCTACTTCGCCGTCATCTTGATGCCGATCGCCGTGACGACCACGTTGACGACGAACAGGGACATGAACGCATACACCACGGTTTCATTCACCGCGTTGCCGACCGCCTTCGCGCCGCCACCGGTGATCGACAGGCCCCGATAACAGGCGACCAAACCGGCGATGAGGCCGAAAAGAGCTGCCTTGATACAGGAAATGACGACCTCGGGCACGCCCGTCAGCAAGGTGATACCGGCGGCGAACGCACCGGGATTGACGTCTTGCACAAACACCGAAAAGACGTAGCCACCGAGGACGCCGATGATGACGACCAGGCTGTTGAGCAAGAAGGCCACCAAACCGGAAGCCAGCATGCGCGGCGTCACCAGGCGCTGAATCGGATTGATG
>Ga0164242_10002277_pt1 | contig 22303 bp, 25 predicted proteins | sample OricomgcompostMG_FD_108783 | JGI IMG/M metagenome (GOLD analysis project Ga0164242, IMG submission 108783) | Miracle-Growth compost microbial communities from Emeryville, California, USA - Original compost - Miracle growth compost (MG) ... | reverse complement strand
ATCCTGCAGGCCGAGGGCCGCGGACGCTCCATCATCTTCACGCGCACCAAGCGCCAGGCCGCCCGCCTCTCCGAGGAGCTCGTGGACCGCGGCTTCGCGGCCGGCGCCATCCACGGCGACCTGGGCCAGGGCGCCCGCGAGCAGGCCCTGCGCGCGTTCAAGAACGGCAAGGTGGACGTGCTCGTCGCCACCGACGTGGCCGCCCGCGGCATCGACGTGGACGACGTGACGCACGTGATCAACCTGCAGTGCCCTGACGACGAGAAGACGTACCTGCACCGCGTCGGCCGCACCGGCCGCGCCGGCCACAAGGGCACCGCCATCACCTTCGTGGACTGGGAGGACGTGCCGCGCTGGGGCCTCATCAACAAGGCCCTCGGCCTGGACGTCCCCGAGCCCGCCGAGACGTACTCCTCCTCCCCGCACCTCTTCACCGACCTCGACATCCCCAAGGGAACCAAGGGCCGCCTGCCGCGCGACAAGCGTGTACTCGAGGGCCTCTCCGGCGAGCGGATCGAGGACCTGGGCGAGACCGGGCGGCAGGAGCGCGGCTCCGATCGCGGTGCCGATCGCGGCGGCCGCGGTGCTCGCGGCGGGCGCTCCGGTTCCCGCTCCGGTGGACGTTCCGGCGGGCGTTCCGGCGGCCAGCGCGGCGAGGGCCGCTCCGGCGGGCGCGGCGGCTCCTCGCACGGCGAGGCCAAGGCCGAGCAGGCCGACGGCGCCGAGCGTCGTGAGCGCGGCAAGGGCCGCGCCGATCGTCCCGCCCGTGAGGGTCAGGGCTCGCGCGCCGCGCACCAGGAGGGGTCCGACGCCGCCCCGCGGCGCCGGCGTCGTCGTCGCCATCACGGCGGCCAGGGCGGCGGCTCGGGCGCAGGTTCCAGCGCGGAGTGAGGCACGGCGGTGAGCAGGGGCGCGGCCCAGCGCCGGCGCCCGCACTGAGGCGCAACCGCGCGGCCGTGGCCGCCACGTTCCTCGCGGCCGGCTTCGGCGTGGCCGGGTGGGTGGTGCACATCCCCCGCGTCATGGAGACGACGGGCCTGGACGACGCCGGTCTTGGCGTGCTGCTGCTGGTCATGGGCGCCGCCTCGCTCGCCGCGATGCAACTGGGTGGCCTCCTGGCCACGAAGTGGGGCTCACGCTCCGTGGCCCTGCTCGGCTCCCCCGTGCTCGCGGCCGGGCTGATCTGCGTCGGCCTCGCCCACACGCCACTGTGGTTGGCCGGCGCCCTGGTCCTCGTCGGGGCGGGCACGAGCCTGCTGGACATCGGCATGAACGATCAGGCCGTGCGCGTGGAGCAGGCCTACGGCAGGCCCATCATGAGCGCGTTCCACGCGTTCTTCTCCGTGGGCGGGGCCCTCGGTGCGCTGATCGGCGGGCCGCTGCTCGCGCTGCACCTGCCCAGTGTCGTCACGCTGGCGATCATGGCGGCCATCGGCCTGCTCGCCGTGGCCGGTGCGGCCACCTGGCTCATGCCGGGCACCCACGGCGAGCCGCTCACCGCCACCGGCAGCATCCAGGTCACGCCGGGCCCGGCCTCGCCCGCCCGCGCGTCCACGACGCGCACCATGCTCATCCTGGCGGTCATGGCCTTCAGCTTCTTCCTGGCCGAGGGCGTGGTGAACGACTGGAGCGCGCGGCACGCCGTGACCGCCTTGGGCATCGATGCCGCGGGCGCCACGGTGGCCTACGGCGTCTTCTCCACCACCATGACCATCTGCCGCTTCGGCGCGGACCGGGTGGTCGGCGCCCTCGGCCCCGTGCGCGTGCTGCGGCTCGGCGCGCTCATCGCGGCCGCCGGACTCACCGTGGTGGTGCTCTCCCCCGCCTACCCGCTCACCGTGGCCGGCTGGGGCGTCTACGGCGTTGGACTCGCGGCGATCGTCCCCCAGCTCTTCACCGCCGCCGGGTCACTCGTCCCCGGGCCCCGTGCGGCCATGGTCCTCTCCCGCGTGGTGGGCTCGGGCTATGCCGGCCTGCTGGCCGGGCCCGCCGTGGTGGGCTGGCTCTCCGGACTGGTGGGACTCACGGCAGCGTTCGTGCTGCCGCTGGTGCTGTGTGTGGTGGGCGCGCTGCTGGCCGCGACCCTGCGGCCGCGCACGGCCTGAGTTCCGCTCCGGTGCCTGCGGTGATGCCCGACGCCGTGTGGTCGCCGCGCCGCGCAGGCTCACCCGGCCACGCGCCGGCGCACCGCCTGCGCCTGCGCGTCAGCGCAGGGCGTCCACGTCGATCCCCGCGAACGAGCCCTGCGTCCCTGCCTCGAGGATGCGCCGCAGCTGCGCGGGGTCCGTGGTGTTCTCGCCGAGCCGGTTGGGCTTGCCCGCGCCGTGGTAGTCGCTGGACCCCGTCACGATGAGGTCGCGTTCGGCCGCGAGCTTGAGCAGCTCCAGCCGACCGGCCTCGGAGTTGTCGCGGTGGTGGACCTCCACCCCGTCCAATCCGGCCTGCACCACGGCGAGCAGCTCGGCCCGGTCGATGACCCGGCCACGGGCTGCCGCGGCCGGATGCGCCATGACGGCCACACCACCGGCCTCGTGGATGAGGCGCACCGCCTCCACCGGATCCAGCGCGGCGTGACCCACGTAGTAGCGCTGGCGCGGGGAGAGCATGCGGACGAACGCCGTGGACCGGTCGGGGACCACCCCGGCCGCGACGAAGGCGTCCGCGATGTGGGGGCGGCCCACCGTGGCCCCCTCCTGCGTCTGGGCCTGAACGTCGGCCCACGTGATGGGGAAGTCCTCGGAGAGCCGCTCCACCATCAGCCGGGCGCGGTCATCCCGCGAGGCCCGCAATTGCGCCATGCGCTCCAGCAGCACCGGCGAGTGGGGGTCGGGGACGTAGCAGAGCATGTGCACGCTGATGCCGGATCCGGGGACGCGGCAGGTCAGTTCCATGCCGCCCACCCAGCCGATGCCCGCCGCCTCGGCGGCGGTCCGGGCCTCGTCCCACCCGCTCATCTGGTCATGGTCCGTGAGGGCCACGACGTCCAGGCCCTGCTCGGCCGCGTCGGCGACGAGCTCGGCCGGGGGTTGGGTGCCGTCGGAGACCCAGGAGTGCGTGTGCAGATCGATCCGCATGAGCGCCAGCCTAGGCGACGCGCGGCGGCTTCTCCCGCGTGCCACGCACCGCGCCGGCCCCGTCACACGTTCCCACACAACTGGTTGTCGCATATTCATCTGGTTGCTACGGTGGCGGACATGGACGACATCGATCCGGAAGAGGCCCGCAGGATCCTGGACGAGGCGCAGCGCGCCAGGCAGGACGCCGAGCGACCGGCGCAGTCCGTCGCCCTGCATCTCGTCAGTGCCCTGGCCGTCGGCCTCGGCGTCGTGGCGCTGGCCCAGCTGCCCGGGCACCGCGTGGGGCACCTGGTGATGCTGGCGATCGGCGTGGTGCTGATCGCCGTGGGCGGCACCCTGCCCGTGCTGGCCAGACGCCGGGCCGGTGTGCGCGGCTACCGCGGCGTGACGCGCAACGACCACCTGGTCTTCCTCGTGGTCGCCGCGGTCCTGGTGGTGTGCGCGCTGCAGGCCACCTCCACCACCGCGATCATCTACCTGGTCCTGGGCCTCGCGGCTGCCGTGGAGTACTTCCTGGTGCTGCGCAGGCACCCCTCGGTGGTGCGCCGATGAGCGGCCTCGATCCGGTCCTCTCCCCCACCCGCCTGCAGATCTGCGCGTACCTCTCCGGCTGCGAGGTAGCCGAGTACTCGGCGGTGCAGGACTACCTCGGCGTCTCCAAACCGACCCTGTCCAAGGCGCTCACCGCGCTGGCCGAGCGGGACTGGGTGCGGATCGACAAGGTCCAGCACGGCCGCTACGCCAGGACCACGCTGCAACTCACCGACGCCGGTGCCGCGGCGCTGGCGGACCACGTCACTGCGCTGCAGCGCCTGGCCGAACAGGCCGCGCACGCCGGCTCAGCCACTGGTCCGCTTCACCCGCAGCACGGTGGTTCCTGACCCGGGGTCATCGACCGCCCGCGCAGACAGGCCGAGCCCTCGCGCGAACGCGAGCATCTCCCTTGCCTGGTGCGCGGCCAGTTCCGCGAGCAGCACGCCGCCCGGGGCCAGCCATGCGGTGGCTGCCGCGGCGAGCGCTCGGTGTTCGCGCAGCCCGTCCGCACCGGCCGTCAGCGCAGCGGTCGGCTCGTACTCGCGTGCCTCGCGCGGCAGCAACGAGAGTTCCCCGCTCGGCACGTACGGCGGCACGGCGGCGATGACCTCCACCCGCCCGCGCAACGCATGCGGCAGGGCCGTGAGACAGGCACCGCGCACCGCGAGCACCCCGGGGACATTGGCCCTCGCACACGCCAGCGCGGCGGTCGAGACGTCGGAGACCACCACCCGCGCGGCGGGCACGGCCCGCGCCACCACGGCGGCCAGCGGGGCAACGCCGGCATAGGGCTCGACGACGATCGGCCGGCTCCCGCGCGCCTCCTCCCTCAGGATCCCGACGGCAGGCGCCGCCACACCCCCAGCGGCAACGGCGCCGGCAGCAGCGACATCTCCGACATCTCCGACAGCTCCGGCAGGGCCGGCAGCGGCAACAGCAGCGGCTGCAGCAGACGCAGCAGATGCAACGGCCCGCGCCGCCAACCGCGCGATGAACACGGAGCGTTGCCGAGGCACGAACACGCCCGGCATCACCCGCAGCCGCAGCCCGGCGAAGTCCACGTGTCCCAGCAAGGGCTCCAGCGGCGCACCGGCCACCCGCGCCTCCACGAGTTCGTCCAACCGCGCCCCGTCCGCCGCGGCACGCAGCAAGCGTGCCTCGTCCTCGGCGAAGACGCAGCCGGCCGCACGCAGCCGCACCACCAGGGCATCCTCCACGGGCCCGATCCTAGGCCCGCTGCGGGTTGGAGGCCCGCCTCGCCGGTGAGAGCATGGAGCCTGTGATGACTGAGAACCCGGATCAGAACGCCGCCCACCCCGATCAACCCCTCGAGGACCGCGTCAACAACCGCTCCATGAAGCCCAACTCGGACGCCTTCAAGGAGTTCATGGCCGCCAATTGGGAGCAGCCCCAGGACTCCGGGGTGACCCGCCTGGCCTCCGCCGACCACGCCGCGGCCCGCCGCGCCCGGATCTCCGAGCGCTTCCCCGGCGAGCGCCTCGTCATCCCTGCCGGCCCGTACAAGGTGCGCTCCAACGACACCGACTACCGCTTCCGCCCGCACTCCGCGTTCGCCCACCTCACCGGGCTCGGCCTGGATCACGAGCCGGACGCCGTGCTGGTCATGGAGCCCACCGAGGCCGGCGCCGGCGAGAACGGCAGCGGCCACACCGCCACGCTGTACTTCCGCCCGATGGCCGGGCGTGACACGGCGGAGTTCTACTCGGACGCCCGCTCCGGTGAGTTCTGGATCGGCCCGCGCCCCACGCTGGAGTCCCTCTCCACCATGACGGGCCTGCCCACGGGCCACATGGACCAGGCACTGGAGGACGCCATCACCGAGAACGCCGGCGACCCGGCGCTCGGCGGCGTGACCCTGCGCCTGGTGCGGGACGTGGACCCCGCCGTGGACGCCCTCGTGGACACCTCCCGCTACAACACGGGCCGCGACCTCGAGGCCTCCGATGCAGCGGACGCCGTGCTCACGGAGGCGCTCTCCGAGCTGCGCCTGATCAAGGACGCCTGGGAGATCGAGCAGATCAAGGCCGCCGTGGACGCGACCGCCAACGGCTTCGGCGACGTCATGGCAGCCCTCCCCCGCGCGATCGACCACAAGCGCGGCGAGCGCGTCGTGGAGGGCGCGTTCTTCGCCCGCGCCCGCGAGGAGGGCAACGACCTCGGCTACGACACCATCGCCGCCGCGGGCAACCACGCCACGATCCTGCACTGGATCCGCAACGACGGCCAGGTCAACACCGGCGACCTGTTGCTGCTGGACGCCGGCGTGGAGGCGGATTCGCTCTACACGGCGGACGTGACGCGCACCGTCCCGGTGGACGGCAAGTTCACCGAGGTGCAGGCCCGCGTCTATCAGGCGGTCCTCGACGCGGCCGACGCCGCCTTCGCCGTGGTCCGCCCCGGCATCACCTTCCGCACCGTGCATGACACGGCGCTGCGCGTGCTCGCCGAGCGCCTCGATCAGTGGGGCCTGCTGCCCGTCTCCGTCGAGGAGGCCGTCTCCCCCGAGGGCCAGCAGCACCGCCGCTGGATGCCGCACGGCACCAGCCACCACCTCGGCCTCGACGTGCACGACTGCGCACAGGCGCGCCAGGAGCTCTACCAGGATGGCCTGATCCAGGAGGGCATGGTCTTCACGATCGAGCCCGGCCTGTACTTCAAGGCCGAGGACCTCGCCGTCCCGGCCGAGTACCGCGGCATCGGCGTGCGCATCGAGGACGACATCCTCGTCACCGCGGACGGCGCCGAGTCCCTCACCTCCGCGATCCCTCGCACGCGTGAGGACGTGGAGGCCTGGATGGCCCGCGCCACCCAGGGCTGAGGACCTCCTCGCTGCACGACGACGGCGGGCCGGGGCGTGTGCCCCGGCCCGCCGTCGCGTCGTGGTGAGGTCAGAGGCCGAGGGGCTCGGCCCGACTCAGAGGCCGAAGGCCTGGGGCTCCGCGTCGATCTGGGCGGCCACGTGCTCCTCCCAGCGCTCTGCGTCGATGGTGTCCTCCCAGCGCTGCTGCAGCGCGTCGATGACGTCCTGCAGCTTCAGCCCCGAGTCCTCGTCCACCTCGAGCCCGTCCGCGACCCAGTTCCAGGCGGCCGCCACCTGGTCCGCCGCGTCGGCGCCGTCCAGCTGGCGGTAGCCCTCCACCAGGTCGGCCACCGCGTCGTCGTCCTCGCCGAGCTCCTGCAGGGCCACGATCAGTCCCTGCTCGTCCGCCGACTCCGTGAAGCGCAGCGTCGCCTCCAGCGCGGCCGGCCCGTCGGGCACGGGCACGCCGGAGGCCAGCTGCCGTTCCACGGCGGAACGCAACCGGGACACGTCGTCCAGGCGGTCGGCCGCACTCATCGCTGCAGACCGTCCTCGCCCGCGCTGGGACGCTGCTCCTGCTCGTCCGGGGCCTGGTCCGTCCCGTCCCCTGCGCCCGCCCCGGCGTTCTCGCCCTCCGCAGGGGCGGCGCGGTGCTGGCCCAGCCGCTCCCCGCTCACCTGCGGTCGGGCGTTGCTGTACCCGGCGGCGTCGGGCACCGTCGGCGCACCGTGCCGGCCGGACGCGTCCTGCTCACCACTCGCCTGCTGGTCCTTCTGGGACTCCTCGACGCGCACGCCGAAGCGCGGGCGCCCGTCCTCGAGGTCCTCGTAGCCGGCGCTCACGCGGGGCTCCTGCTCCTGCTGTTCCGGTGCGGACGGAGTGGCGGGCGGCTGCTGCGCCGGCGCGCCCCATCCCGGGCGGCTGCCCGCCTGGTCCGGGGTCATGGGCAGCTTGGACGCCAGCGCGCGGGCCTCGGCCGCCTTGCCCGGCTCCACCACCACGTCCCACGTGCTCGGCAGCGTGGCGCGCGTGGAGGAGAAATCGCGCTTGCCGCGCTGGGCCGCGTAGCCGATCACGTTCATGAGCATGAAGATCACGGCGCCGAGCAGCACGCCGGCGAAGAGGGGCATGAGGCCGAACTGCGAGTTGGGCGAGAACAGCAACAGCAACAGCCCGAAGAACAGGCCGAGCATGGCACCCTGGGCCGCCCCCTGCGCGGCCACGCGCGGGTAGGTCAGCTTGCCGCGCACGCGCTCCACCATCTTCAGGTCGTTGCCGATGATGGAGACCGTGGAGACCGGGAAGTCGTTGTCGGCGAGGTAGTCCACCACCTTCTGCGCGTCCAGGTAGTCCTGGTAGCGGCCGATCACCTCTCCGCGGGGGATGGAGGTGGCGGCGGCGCGGGGCGAGGTACCGGGAGAGCTCATGACCTCATTGTGCCGTGACCCGGGCCGACTGTCGCCTCCCGCACGCCCCGGGGCCGGTAGCCTGGAGCGGTGAGCGCCTCCAAGATCTTCATCGCCAGATTGCTGGGACTGGACGTCTTCGACCCGCTCGGGGACCGTCTGGGCCGATTGCGTGACGCCGTGGTCCTCCAGCGCGGGCCGGGACGGCGCGCGCTGTGCATCGGCATCGTCGTGGAGGTGCTGGGCAAGAAGCGCGTCTTCGTGCCCATGACCCGCGTGCAGTCCATGTCCTCCGACCAGGTCATCGCGACCGGCCTGGTGAACCTGCGCCGCTTCCAGCAGCGCGGGGCCGAGACCCTCGTGGCCGGCGAACTCTTCGACCGCGCCGTGACCTTCCTGGACGGCTCGGGGCAGGCGCTCGTGGAGGACGTGGGCCTGCAGCGCCAGACCAACGGGGACTGGGCCGTGGAGGAGTACTTCGTGCGCCGTGGAGCCCCCGGGGCCAACGGGCTGCGCGGGCTGCGCAGGCGCGGCGGCGAGTCCGTGGTGGTGAGCTGGGACGAGGTCGTCTTCGGCGCCATCGAGGAGCCGCAGGGCGCCACCCAGTTCATCGAGTCCCACGAGGAGCTCAAGCCCGCCGACTTCGCGGACGCGCTGCACGAGATGAACGAGAAGCGCCGGCTCGAGGTGGCCGTTGCGCTGCACGACGACCGGCTGGCCGAGGTGCTCCAGGAGCTCCCGGACGACGAGCAGGTGGCGATCCTCTCCTCCCTGGACACGGAGCGTGCCGCCGACGTGCTGGAGGAGATGGACCCGGACGACGCGGCCGACCTGCTGGCCGAGCTGCCGGAGACCGAGAAGGAGTCCCTCCTGCAGCTGATGGAGCCCGAGGAGGCGGACGACGTGCGCCGCCTGCTGGAGTACGAGGAGGACACCGCCGGGTCCATGATGACCCCGGTGCCCGTGATCATGCCGCCGGAGGCCACGGTCGCCGAGGCGCTGGCGTCCATCCGCCGCGAGGACATCTCCCCCGCCCTGGCCTCCACCGTGTACGTGTGCAGGCCCCCGCTGGAGACGCCCACGGGCCGCTACGTGGGCCTGGTGCACTTCCAGGAACTGCTGCGCTCGGCTCCCCCGGAGCAGCTGGGCAAGCTCGTGGACACGGACCTGGAGCCCGTCTCCGACCTGGCCGACGTGCAGGAGGTCTCCCGCGTGCTGGCCTCCTACGACCTCACGGCGGCACCCGTGGTGAACTCCGAGGGCCGGCTCGTGGGAGCGGTCACGGTGGACGACGTGCTGGACCATCTGCTGCCGGACGACTGGCGGACCCATGACGACCTGCCGGTGCGCACCGCTCGCACCAACCTGCGCAGGACCACAGGAAGGCGGTGACGCGTGGCCGAGAAGAACCCCCGCACCCGAGCAGGGAGCGGACTGGACACCCCGCTCTCCTCCCGCCAGCGCCGCCTGCCGCGGCTGGCGCCCAACCCAGACTCCTTCGGATCCGCCACGGAACGCTTCGCCCGTTTCATGGGCACCCCGCAGTTCCTGCTGTGGATGACGATCTTCTGTGCCCTGTGGCTGGCCTGGAACACCCTGGCCCCCCAGGACTGGCGCTTCGACTCCGCAGCCTTCGGCTTCACCGCGCTGACCCTGGTGCTCTCCCTGCAGGCCTCCTACGCGGCCCCGCTGCTGCTGCTGGCGCAGAACCGGCAGGACGACCGCGACCGCGTGGCCTTGACGGAGGACCGCTCGCGCGCCGAGCGCAACCTCACGGACACCGAGTACCTCACCCGTGAGATCGCCGGATTGCGCCTGGCGATGCGTGACGTGGCCACCCGTGACTTCGTGCGCTCCGAGCTGCGCAACGTGCTCGAGGAGCTGCTGGAGGAACGCGAGGGCGTACAGGACGAGGAGGCGGCCCGCCGCCGCGAACGCGAGCGCGAGAAGTTCGAGCGGGAGAAGGAACGCGAGGAACGCGATCGCGAGGAGCGTGATCGGCGATGAGTGTGGGCGCCGAGGAGGTCACCCAGGCCCTGGAGGCCGTGATCGACCCTGAGCTGCGCCGACCCATCACGGAACTGGGCATGGTGGACTCCGTCGACGTGGACGGCGGCAACGTCACGGTGGGGATCTCCCTGACGGTGCAGGGCTGCCCGCTGCGCTCCACCATCGAGGCCGACGTGGCCACGGCCGTGTCCGGGCTGGACGGCGTGCAGGCCGTGCGCGTGCAGGTGGGCTACATGGACCCGGAGCGCCGCCGCGCGCTCGTGGACTCCCTGAAGCGGCACGAGGTGCCCTTCACCCAGCCGGACTCGCTCACGCGCATCATCGCCGTGACCTCCGGCAAGGGCGGCGTGGGCAAGTCCTCCGTCACGGTGAACTTGGCTGCGGCCATGGCCGCGGAGGGACTGCGCGTGGCGGTGATCGACGCGGACGTGCTCGGCTTCTCCGTGCCCGGCCTGCTCGGCGTGAGCACGCGGCCCACGCGGCTGGACGAGATGATCCTGCCGCCCGTGGCGCATGACGTGAAGGTCATGTCCATCGGCATGTTCCTCGAGGACAACGCGCCCGTCATGTGGCGCGGCCCCATGCTGCACCGCGCACTGGAGCAGTTCGTGACGGACGTGCACTTCGGGGACCTCGACGTGCTGCTGCTGGACCTGCCGCCGGGGACGGGCGATGTGGCCATCTCCGTGGCGCAGCTGCTCCCCCACGCGGAGGTGCTGGTGGTGACCACGCCGCAGCGCGCGGCCGCCGAGGTGGCAGAGCGCGCGGGCGCCGTGGCGCACCGGCTGGATCAGAAGGTCATCGGCGTGGTGGAGAATATGGCCTGGTTCGAGCTGCCGGACGGGCAGCGCTCCACGCCCTTCGGCGAGGGCGGCGGCGATGCGGTGGCGCAGCGCCTGAGCGAGGTGACGGGGACCGAGGTGCCCGTGCTGGCCCGCATCCCGCTGGACACGGCGCTGCGCGAGGGCGGGGACGAGGGCGAACCGGTGGTGCTCTCCGCGCCGGATTCGGGAGCGGGCAGGGCCCTCACCGAGCTGGCCCACTCCCTGGCGCATCGTCCGCGCGGTCTGGCCGGGAAGCACCTGGGCGTCACGCCGCGCTGAGGCGGCCTACGTGGCCTCGTCGTCGAACGGGGCGGGCGTGCCTGGCTCCGGCTCCTCGACACCGGGACCGCCGGAGGCGGCAGCGGCACCCGCCGCTGCGGCCGTGGCGGCGACGGCGCGCTGCGGTGCGGGCGTCGGAGCATCGTCCAGGAGAGCGTCGCGGATGATCTTGCGCGGGTCGTACTGGCGCGGGTCCAGCTTCTTCCAGTCCAGGTCGGCGAGCTCGTCGCCGCCCTCCTCGCGCAGCCGTTCCTTGGCGTTCTCCGCCATGCCGCGCAGGGACTTGATGAAGGTGGCCAGCTTCTGCGTGTACCCCGGCAGCTTCTCGGGGCCGAGCACCACCACGGCGATGAGGGCGAGCACGAGCAGCTCGCTGCCGTTGATGCCGAAGAGTTCCATGGTCGCGCCAGTTTATCGTTTCCGAGGTGTTCCCGGGACCGGGCTCAGCGGGTGGGGTCCACGAGCCGCGCCCACCCACGGGTGAGCCTGGCCCAGCCGCCCACGGCGGCCGCCCTGGCGTCCTCGACGCGGTCCTGGGAGAGGTCCTGCAGCCGCGAGACGAGGGCGCTCGTGTGCTCCTTGTCCAGGGAGCTGTGCACCACGTAACGACCACCGTCCGGGGCCGTGAACCTCACGGCGTCCCCCGCGGCCTCCTTCAGCCCGGTGGTCTCCGCCTGCAGCGTCGGCTCGACGCTCGCGGCCGCCTCGGGGGTCGGGGAGTCCAGCCCGGCACCGGAGGCGCCGACCTGCCTGGTCTCTGACAGCACCACGGCCTTGCCGTCGCCGGAGAAGGTCATGGTCACCGACGCCGTGTCGCCGCTGCGGTAGCCGGTCGAGGAGGTCATCTCCAGGCCAAGCGGGCGCAGGTCGGGGCAGGCCCAGCCGGAGCGGCGCAGATCGGAGACCTGGTAGCTGCTCAGGGCCACGCCGGCCGCGGAGAACTCCGCCTCCGGCGCGGAGACCACCTCGGTGTCCTCCGCTCCCCCGGCGTTCCACGCGGCCACGAGCACGCCCACGAAGGCGATGACGGTCAGCAGCGAGCCCACGATCGGCACGGCGTTGGAGAGCGCCCTGCGGCGGGTGCCCACGAGGGCCTGCGGGCCCGTGTCCACGGCGGCCGTCTCCTCCGGCAGGGCCAGCCGCCGGCGTTCCCGCCGCCGGTAGCCGGCCACGAGGGAGCGGCAGTGGGCGCAGCGGGAGAGGTGCGCCTCCATGGCCTCGCGGCGGCGGGCGGGGACCTGGCCCGCCACGTACTCGGCCGCGCTCACGTGGTGGTTCAGCAGGGACATGTCACTGCCCCTGCACTGCGGGACGCGTGCTGAACCCCGTCCCGCTCGGGGCACGGTGTGCCAGGGTCTGACGCAGCAGCGTGCGCCCGCGGTGGATGCGGGAGCGGACGGTCCCGAGCTTCAGGCCGAGGGTGTCCGCCACCTCCTGGTAGGAGTAGCCCTCCAGGTCACACAGCACCACGGCCGCGCGGTAGTCGGCCGGCAGTTGATCCAGGGCCGCCGCCACGTCCACGTCGAGGTGGGCGCGTTCGAAGCTGCGCTCCGGCCCCTCGGCCTGCGTGGCCACGCGCTCCTCCGCCCCCTCCGGGAACGGATCGAAGCGCAGGCGAGCGCGGCGGCGGGCCTGGTCGAGGAAGAGGTTGGTCGCGATCCGGCGCAGCCAGGCGTCCACCGAGCCGGGCTCGAAGGTGGACAGGGCGCGCAGGGCCCGCACGTAGGTCTCCTGGACCAGGTCCTCGGCGTCCGCGCGGTTGCCGGTCAGCCGCAGTGCCAGGCGCGTCAGCGAGGCCCCGTGCGCGGCGGCGAGGGCCTCCGGCGTGGGGATCGAGGCGGCGGGCTGCGCGGTTTTCACGCCTGTCATTCTGCTCGACATGGCTGTGAAGTCCCTGGACCCCGCCGTGCGCCTGCTACCCGTTGCGAACCGTAGGATGGTGGGCGGCCCTGTCCACCCCATGATCCAGGAGGCGTGCCCCGCCGGCATGAGCGCCCACAAGCACAGCAGCTGGTCCTACGCCGAGGCCCTCGCTGACGAGGACGAGGTCCTCGGGCGCGCCAGGGAGCGCGGTCACGAACTGGGCGTCACGCCCGTCTCCGCAGCCACCGGCGCCCTGCTCGGCGTCGTCGCCGCCATGAACGGCGCGCGCACCGTGGTGGAGATCGGCTCCGGCGTGGGCGTCTCGGGCGTGTGCCTGCTGCGCGGCATGAACCCGCGCGGCATCCTCACCACGGTGGAGCAGGACATCGAGCACCTGGACGCGGCCCGCCGCGCCTATCAGGAGGCCGGCTTCCCCACGCACCGCACCCGCACCATCAACGGCCGCAGCCAGGACGTGCTGCCCCGCCTGGCCGACGCGGCGTACGACCTGGTGTTCGTGGACGGCGCCCGCTCCCGCGTGACCTCCGATGTCATCGAGGCCGTGCGGCTGCTGCGCCCGGGCGGAGCCCTCATCGTCAACGACGCCCTCGACGACGACCTGGTCCCCCAGCCCGCCGTGCGCCGCCCCAGCACGCTCGCGGCCAGGCAGGCCCAGCGCTGGCTGCGGGACGAGGACGGCATCGACTGGGTCATGCTGCCCACCGGCAGCGGCGTGCTGCTGGCCGTGCGCCGCTGAGCCGCTGAGCCGCTGAAGCGCCGCCGACACGCAGCCGAGGCGACGCGCGCACCGGCGGCGCCCACGCGGCGTCGGGCAGCGAAGGAGGAGTCCGGGCACGGCGAAGGGGTGAGGGAGAACGATCCCCCTCACCCCTTCGCTTCCCCCTGCACCCGTCACGACGGGTGCGTCGGGATCACTCGGTGACGCCCACCAGCGCCTCGCGCAGTGCCTGCGCCTCGGCCTTGTCGATCTCGAGGACCAGGCGTCCGCCGCCGTCGATCGGCACCCGCATGATGAGGCTCCGCCCCTCCTTGGTGACCTCCAGCGGGCCGTCTCCGGTACGCGGTTTCATGGCAGCCATCTCGGTGCTCCTCGTCGTCTCGTGGGCACAACTGCCCTCCATGGCCGGGACCGAAGCGGTCCCGCCGGGTTCGTACATCGTTATTATCGCGGATTGCGCGGCGTGGGGCCAATCACAGCGATTCGTGGGGCTGCCCACCGGCGCTCCCGGCCGCGCGCAGGGAGGCGTTCTCCTGACGCAGACGCGTGATCTCCTCGCCCAGCACGGAGAGCACGGCGTCCACCTCGTCGCAGCGGTAGCCGCGCAGCGCCACGGAGAAACGCACGGCGTCCACGTCGCGCGCCTCGGGCCGCTGCGGGAGCAGGACGGGCGGCAGCACGGGCGTCGGTTCGGCCAGGCCCACGATCTCGCCGGCGCGGTTCAGGGCCGGCGCCTCGTTCTCCTGCGCGGCGCCGGTGCCGGTGCCCTCCGCGGTACCGGTGCCCGACGCCGCGGGCTCGCCCGGGGGCCGCGCCTCGCGGGCCGTACGGCGCGAGGTAGCGCCGTCGCGGCCGCGCCAGAGCAGCACGGCGAGCGCGCCGGCGATCAGCAGCGCCAGGACGATGAGCGTGTTACCCATGCTCAGTCCTCCACTCCCGCATCCACGGCGGCCCTGGCCGCGGCCAGGGCGGCACCCGTGGCGTGTTCCACGGCCTCGCGCGGATCGTCCGTGACCAGCGCGCGGTCCAGGTCCTCCGGCGAGATGGTGCCCTCCGTGAGCAGGGTGGAACGCAGCCAGGCGAGCAGCGGCTCCCAGAACGCGGTGCCGAGCAGCGCCACCGGGTAGTCCTCCGCCTTGCCGGTCTGCAGCAGGGTGAGGATCTCGAAGAGCTCGTCCAGGGTGCCCAGTCCGCCGGGGCAGACCACGGCGCCGTCGGTGAAGCGCACGAAGTTCACCTTGCGGGCGAAGAAGTAGTGGAAGGGGACGGAGACCTCCACGTAGTCGTTGAAGCCCTTCTCGAAGGGCAGGGCGATCCCGAGGCCGACGGAGACCCCGTCCCCCTCACGGGCGCCGCGGTTGGCCGCCTCCATGAGGCCGGGACCGCCGCCGGTCACCACGGCGAAGCCGGACTCGGCCAGGAGCCGCCCCACCTCCCTCGTCGGCTCGTACGCCGGGTGCCCCTCCCCCAGCCGGGCCGAACCGAACACGGCCACGGCCGGACCGAGCGTGCCGAGCAGATCGACCCCGTTGACGAACTCGCCCTGGATGCGGGCCAGCCTCCACGCCTCGTGACCGTGGTCGGGGGTGCGGGCCGGTCGCAGCAGGGCGCGATCGTACTCGGCCACGCTCTCGCGGGCCGCTCGTCCCCGACCGGCGCCCTCGGATCCCTGCCCCGACGCCGACGGCGTCCTTCCCTGCTGCTCAGTCATGGGATCAACCCTACGGGGCGCCCTGCCGCGCGCCCCGCTCCGCGACGCCATCGCCACTCCGCCCCGTCGGAACTTCACTATTCGGTGGATACATATTGCAATTCGGTAAAGGGTGGGTGTCCACAGGGCACTCCGGACCGAGAACGGGCCGATCGTGGGTTAGGCTTCCCGGCATGACCTCTGCACCTGAGAGCCATGTCACATCCTCGCAACCCGTCGTGTCCGTCAAGGACGTGAACAAGCACTACGGTGCGCTCCACGTCCTGCAGGACATCGACCTCGAGGTGAGAAAGGGCGAGGTGGTCGTGGTGCTCGGCCCCTCCGGCTCCGGCAAATCCACGCTCTGCCGCACCATCAACCGTCTCGAGACCATCGACTCCGGGGAGATCCGGATCGACGGCAACCTGCTGCCCTCCGAGGGCAAGGGCCTGGCCAAGCTGCGCGCCGAGGTGGGCATGGTCTTCCAGTCCTTCAACCTCTTCGCCAACAAGACGATCCTCGAGAACGTCACCCTGGGGCCCATCAAGGTCCGCGGGCAGAAGAAGTCCGAGGCCGAGAAGCACGCCCTGGAGCTCCTGGAGCGCGTGGGCGTGGCCAACCAGAAGGACAAGCTGCCCGCGCAGCTCTCCGGCGGCCAGCAGCAGCGCGTGGCGATCGCTCGCGCGCTGGCCATGCAGCCCACCGTCATGCTCTTCGACGAGCCCACCTCCGCGCTGGACCCCGAGATGATCAACGAGGTCCTCGACACCATGGTGGAGCTGGCCCGCGCCGGCATGACCATGATCGTCGTGACCCACGAGATGGGCTTCGCCCGCAAGGCCGCCGACCGGATCATCTTCATGGCGGACGGCCAGATCGTCGAGGAATCCACCCCCGAGAAGTTCTTCACCGCTCCCGAGTCGGCGCGCGCCAAGGACTTCCTGTCCAAGCTCATCACCCACTGACCTCCGGCCCGGAGAAACCGGGCCGTGCACCCGCACGAGGAAAGGAGAGCCTCATGGCTCTGTTCACCCGCCGCAAGGGCGCCGCACTCGCGTCGCTCGCAGCCATCGCCGCCCTCTCGCTCACCGCCTGCGGCGGCGGCTCCAGCAGCTCCGGGGACGAGGACACCTCCGGCCTGAACTTCGACGTGGCGACCGGGGTGGACATCTCCGGCTCCCCCACCTTCGAGAAGATCAAGAAGGACGGCTCCGTGACCATCGGCGTCAAGGAGGACCAACCCGGTCTCGGCTACCTGGACGCAGCCACCGGCGAGCGCTCCGGCTTCGACGTCGAGATCGCCCGCTGGATGGCCGCCAGCCTCGGCGTGCCCTCCGACAAGATCAACTACAAGCTGGTGGACTCCGCCAACCGCGAGCAGGCGATCTCCAACGGCGACGTGGACCTCTACGTCGGCACCTACTCCATCACCGATGACCGCAAGAAGATGGTCGGCTTCGTGGGCCCCTACTTCGTCACGGGCCAGGGCCTGCTGGTGAAGAAGGACAGCTCCGCCACCTCGATCGATGATCTCAAGGGCAAGAAGGTCTGCTCCGCCACCGGCTCCACGCCGCTGCAGAACATCCAGAAGAACTACAAGGGCATCGAGGCCGTGGGCATGGACAAGTACTCCGCCTGCGTGGACGCCCTCAAGAGCGGTTCCGTGGACGGCGTGACCACCGACGAGGCCATCCTCATCGGCTACGCGGCCCAGGACCCGGACAACCTGAAGGTGGTCGGCAAGCCCTTCACCACCGAGCGCTACGGCATCGGCATCAAGAAGGGCGACACGGCCCTGTGCAAGGCCATGAGCAAGACCCTCACCGACGGCGGCGACACGTGGACCAAGATCTACGACGCCACGCTGGGCAAGTCCGGCACCAAGGTGGAGCAGCCCAAGGTGGATTCCTGCTCCTGAGTACGTCTGAACCGGGCCTTCCCTCAAGCCGCAACGCGGCGATGAGGGAGGGCCCGGAGATCCCGTGGCGGTGCGCAGAGGAGCGCACGGCCACGGGACCCACAGAGAAAGGTTGTGCATGGACTTCCTGGCCAGCTTCTGGCATGTCCTGACCAACAATCTGGACATCTTCCGCGACGGCTTCGCCATGACGCTGAGGCTGTTCTTCGTCTCCGCGATCGGTGCGCTCATCCTCGGCACCATCGTGGGTGCGATGCGGGTCTCCCCCGTGCCCGTCATGCGGGCCGTGGGCACCGTGTACGTCAACACCGTGCGCAACACCCCGCTCACGCTGATCCTGCTGTTCTTCGCGCTGGGCTACCCCAAGCTGGGCCTGCCCAAGGTGGACTACCCCACCCTCGCCACGATCGGCCTGATCCTGTACACCGCCACCTACGTGGCGGAGACGCTGCGCTCCGGCATCAACACGGTGCCGCTGGGCCAGGCCGAGGCGGCCAGGGCGATCGGGCTGACCTTCTCCCAGTCGCTGGGGCAGGTGATCATGCCGCAGGCCTTCCGGGCCGTGGTCCCGCCGCTGTTCAGCGTGCTGATCGCCCTGCTGAAGAACACCACGGTGGCGGCGGGCTTCGGCGTGGCCGAGGCCGGCGCCATCCGCCAGTTCCTCTCCGAGCGCGGCCAGCCGGCCCTGCCCGGGCTCATCTGGGTCGCGTTGATCTTCGTGGTCCTCGTCCTGCTGCTCTCGCTGCTGCAGCGCTGGTTCGAGAAGAAGTGGAGGGTCGCCTGATGGCTGCTTCCGTCCTGTTCGACGCTCCCGGGCCCAAGGCCAAGGTCCGCAACGCGATCCTGGCCGTCGTCACCATCGTGGTGGTCCTCGGGATCCTCGCGTTCATCGCGCTGCAGTTCGCGAACTCCGGTCAGTTCGAGGCGCGCAAGTGGGAGTTCCTGAACTACCCGCGCATCCTGAACCTGCTCTGGACCGGCCTGGGCCACACCCTCATGGCGTTCGCCGTGGCGGCCGTGGTGGCCCTCGTGGTGGGCTTCCTGCTCGCCGTGGGCCGGCTCTCCGACCACGCCTGGGTGCGCTGGATCTTCACCGTGATCGTGGAGCTCTTCCGCGCCGTCCCGCTGCTGATCCTGATGATGCTGCTCTACTACGGCCTGCCCACGGTGGGCGTGAAGATGTCCCCGTTCATGGCCGTGGTGATCGGCCTGATCGCCTACAACGGCTCGGTGCTGGCCGAGGTCTTCCGCGCCGGTGTGCAGTCGCTGCCCAAGGGGCAGTCGGAGGCCGCGTACGCGATCGGCCTGCGCAAGACCCAGGTCATGGTCACGATCCTGCTCCCGCAGGCCATCAAGGCCATGCTGCCGGTGATCATCGCGCAGCTCGTGGTGGCCCTGAAGGACACCGCGCTCGGCTTCATCATCACCTACGACGAGCTGCTGTACGCGGTCAAGCTGCTGGGCAACCAGACGCGCTTCGACTTCCCGCTGATCCCCGCGGCGATCGTCGGTGCCGTCATCTACATCGGCATGTGCCTGCTGCTCTCCGGCGTGGCCAAGTTCGCGGAGCACCGCATCAACCGCTCCCCGAAGACGGTCAAGGCGCGTGAGGCGATGAAGGACGCCGCCGAGACGGGGCTGCCGACGCCCTGAGTGGGCACCGCTTCAGCGGATTCAGCGCACGACGACGCGGCGCCGGGCTTTCGAGCCCGGCGCCGCGTTCGTGTGTGGTGCAGACCTTCGGCTCAGGCCAGCCAGCGCGTGAGCGCGTCGCGGCACGCGCGCACGGCGTCCGCCTCGACGTGCTCGTCGTCGGAGTGCGCCAGCAGCGCGTCCCCCGGGCCGAAGTTCACGGCGGGGATGCCGAGGGCGGAGAAGCGGGCCACGTCGGTCCAGCCGTACTTGGGCTTGGCCTGCGCGCCCACGGCCGCGACGAAGGCGGCGGCGACCGGCGCGTCCAGCCCGGGCCTGGCCCCGGCTGCGGCGTCCGTGCGCTCCACGTCGAAGCCCTCCAGCAGGGCCCGCACGTAGGCCTCCGCCTCGTCCAGCGAGCGCGAGGGGGCGAAGCGGTAGTTGACCTCCACCTCGCAGGAGTCGGGGATGACGTTCCCGGCGATGCCGCCGTGGATCCGCACGGCGTTGAGGGACTCTCGGTACTGAAGTCCCTCCACCTCGATCGTCGCCGGGGTGTGCCCGGCGAGCCGGCTGAGCACGGGGGCCACTGCGTGGATGGCGTTGGAGCCCATCCAGGCACGCGCGGAGTGAGCGGCCTTGCCCGTGGTGCTCACGCGGAAGCGCATGGTGCCGTTGCAGCCGCCCTCCACGGCGGCGTCGGTGGGCTCGAGCAGGATCGCGAAGACGGCGTCGGTGAGCAGCTCGCGGTGGTGATCCACCAGCCGGCCCAGTCCGGAGAGGTCCGCCTGGACCTCCTCGTGGTCGTAGAACACGTAGGTGATGTCGCGGTTGGGCTCGGTCAGGGCCGCGGCGAGGGCCAGCTGCACGGCCACGCCGGACTTCATGTCCACCGTGCCGCGCCCGTACAGCGTGTTCCCGTCCCAGGCGCCGGGCACCGTGCCGCGGGCGCCGGGCGTGGTGGGCAGCGGCACCGTGTCCAGGTGTCCGGCGAGGATGACGCGCTCGGAGCGGCCCAGCTCGGTGCGGGCGATGATCGAGTCACCGTCCCGCGTCACGTGCAGGTGGTCGAGGGCATCCAGGGCGGCCTGCACGGCATCCGCGATGGCGCGTTCGTCGCCGGAGACGGAGGCGATGTCCACCAGGTCGGCGGTGAGGTCTTCCACGGGTCGGGTGAGGTCCAGGCTCATGACTCACGAGCGTACCCGCGCGGCCCTGACGGGGGCCGATCGGTAGCATGGATGACATGAGTGCTCAGCAGACCGGTTCCCGTCCCGCCTCCGGCCATGGTGTGGCCACGTACCACTCCTCCGGTGCCCTGTTGGACGCCTGGTTCCCGCGTCCCGCGCTGGCTCCCCTGGAGCAGGACGACGCCGTGCTAGCCTCCCTGCAGCACCTCACCGGTGTGGACGAGGCCAGGGGCACCGAGCGCCGCGTGGTCTCCGTCGAGGCGGACCTGGACGCCGCCCCGACCGACGCAGCGGACGTGTGGCTGCGCCTGCACCTGCTCTCCCACCGCCTGGTTACCCCCAACTCCATCAACCTGGACGGCATCTTCGGGCTGCTGAGCAACGTCGTCTGGACCTCGGCCGGCCCCTGCTCCACCGAGGACTTCGAGCTGACCCGCGCCCTGCTGCTGGCCCGCGGCCCGCTGAGCGTGTACGGCGTGGACAAGTTCCCCCGCATGGTGGACTACGTGGTGCCCACCGGCGTGCGGATCGGCGACGCGGACCGCGTGCGCCTCGGCGCTCACCTGGCCCCCGGCACCACCGTGATGCACGAGGGCTTCGTGAACTTCAACGCGGGCACCCTGGGCAACTCCATGGTGGAGGGGCGCATCTCCGCCTCCGTGGTGGTCGGCGACGGCACCGACGTGGGCGGCGGCGCCTCCATCATGGGCACGCTCTCCGGCGGCGGCACCCAGCGCATCAGCCTGGGCGAGCGCGTGCTGCTCGGCGCCAACTCCGGCGTGGGCATCTCCCTGGGGGACGACTGCGTCGTGGAGGCCGGCCTCTACGTCACGGCGGGCACGCGTGTGCAGGTGAACGGTTCCTCCGTGAAGGCCCTTGAGCTCTCCGGCAAGGACGGGCTGCTCTTCCGCCGCAACTCGCTCACCGGTGCCGTGGAGGCCCTCCCCCGCCACGCCGGCTCGGTCCAGCTCAACGACGCCCTCCACGCCAACTGAGGCCCCTCCCGTGCGTCGCGCCGCCCGGTCAGCCATCGCGCTGACCATCACCGCCGCCGTGATCGGTGGCGGCATCTGGGGCACCCACGAGTACATCCAGCGCTCTCAGGTCTTCGTCTCGGTGGAGTGCGACGCGACGATCTCCGGCCTGCAGCACTCGCTGGCTCCGGACCAGGCAGCCAATGCGGCCACGGTCGCCGCCGTGGCCGTGGGGCGGGGTCTCCCTGCGCGGGCCACCAGCATCGCGCTGGCCACCGCGTACCAGGAGTCCAAGCTGCGCAACCTCAGCCACGGCGACACGGCGGGCCCGGACTCGCGTGGACTGTTCCAGCAGCGTCCGTCCCAGGGCTGGGGCACGCAGGCGCAGATCATGGATCCCGTCTACGCGGCGGGCGCCTTCTACTCGGAGCTGGTGAAGTTCGACTACCAGCACATGAGCATCACGCAGGCGGCCCAGAAGGTGCAGCGCAGCGCGTTCCCCGACGCGTACGCGGACCACGAGGGCATGGGCCGCGCCTACGCCTCTGCGCTGACCGGCCAGTCCCCCGCCGCCCTGACGTGCTCCCTGCGCCGCTCGACGGCGGCCGGCAAGCCCTCCGCCGTGCTCACCGACCTCAAGCGCGAGTACGGCGGGCGCTTCTCCGGCGCGGCCGGGGACAGCACCGTCACGGTGCCGGTGGACTCCACGGCGCACGGCTGGGCCGTGGCGCAGTGGGCCGTCGCGCACGCGCAGGGTCATCAGTCCGTGCGTGTCTCCTACGCCGGCCAGAGCTGGACCCGCTCGCGCGGGACCTGGGAGGCGGATCCCGCCGCGTCCTCGGCCGGCCGGGCCGTGACCATCGAGGTCGCCACGGCGGCCGAACAGGACTGATTCCACGCGAAGGCGGACCCCGCGCACCCGCGCGGGCCCACGGCGTCGGGCAGCGTGGGGACAACGACAGCGGCCCCGCACCCGAGGACGGGTGCGGGGCCGCTGCTGCGTCAGGCTCAGCGCGGGAAGTTGCGCTCCGGCGAGCCGATGTAGAGCTGACGGGGACGGCCGATCTTGCGCTCGGGGTCCACCATCATCTCGCGCCACTGGGCGATCCAGCCGGGGAGGCGGCCGATGGCGAAGAGCGCGGTGAACATCTTCTCCGGGAAGCCCATGGCCTTGTAGATCAGGCCCGTGTAGAAGTCGACGTTCGGGTAGAGCTTGCGCTCGATGAAGTAGTCGTCACTCAGCGCCTTCTCCTCGAGGGACAGGGCGATGTCCAACAGCTCGTTGTTGCCGTGCTTCTCGAGGATGTCGTGCGCCGTCTGCTTGATGATCTTGGCGCGGGGGTCGT
>Ga0164242_10002276_pt1 | contig 22317 bp, 13 predicted proteins | sample OricomgcompostMG_FD_108783 | JGI IMG/M metagenome (GOLD analysis project Ga0164242, IMG submission 108783) | Miracle-Growth compost microbial communities from Emeryville, California, USA - Original compost - Miracle growth compost (MG) ... | reverse complement strand
TGGATAGAAAAAAATGGCGTGCTTCTAATTTATTTGCTCCAGCTGATAAAATGATCGCCAAAAAGTCTTGGAAAGCTGAGGTTACCTTGAATGAAATGGCAGATAATAGTTACCTCTGTGTTGCTTTAAATGGCAAACATGGAGTGGAAGGTGCTTATGTGGCAGCCAAAATTGATGGCAAATACGTAGGTGCCCCTGACCGTGCCCCATCCTATCCTTCTAATACATGGGAGAATGTAAATATAAAGCAGGATAATAATTACACATACTATATTCCACTTGATAAAAGTTATTTAAATAAAAAGATAGAAGTTTATGTTTTGGGGTATAATAAGGACCTCACTGATTTACAACCAAAAGCGTGGATTTGGTCGAAAAATCCATTAAAGACGATTCGCCTTAAGGTGTATAGGAAGTAAAGTATTTAAAACATTTTGAGCTTAAATATTGATGTTGTTTTAATATTTTCCTTTTCGATATTGAGTGTCTTGTATTGTGCATTTACAATTTGAATCCACCTTTGGTTTTTGTGATTAAAAATAAAATATTGAAGTTCGTCGTGAAATTTTGTGTAAATAAAATTTAATTTTCTAACGCCATGATTCTAAAGCTTGGACACTAGTAAAATGTTATTTGTATGATAATATCTATTTATTGAAATAGGTGGCGATTAATTATTTTTAAATTTTTTGTATTTCCCAATTTGAATATAGAATAATATTTATTTTTTTTCACTTAGTTCAACTATAATTAATTATTTATTTATAAGAATATAATATGTACGTAAAATAAATTTAAATAATGATTCGCTTTTTGTTTAAAAGTTGTTTTTGTTTGGTTTTTCTATTAATAAATAAAGGATATCTAAATGCGCAATCGAGGTTGAAGTTATCCATGAATAGTGGTTGGTTATTTCATAAAGGGGACACCGCTGCGGTAAATAATATCTGGAATGAAATTGATTTGCCACATTCGTACAATACCCAAGACGTAGTAGATGATTGTCCTGGGTATTATAGAGGGTCCACGTGGTATAAAAAAACTTTTTTTACGCCTGCTTCTGCTATAAATGCGCCCTTGTATTTATATTTTGAGGGAGTTGGGCAAGAAGCGACCGTATATGTTAACGGCAAGTTAGCTGGTTCACATGTTGGTGGTTATACTGGATTTAGGATACCTATTAGTAAATTGACCAATAGAAATCCTGGTTCTGTTAATGAACTTTTGGTGAATGTCACTAATAAATATGATGAGAATGTACCTCCTTTAGATGGCGATTTTACATTTTTTGGTGGAATTTACAGAGATGTATATTTAGTAACCATGAATCCGGTCCATTTCACTTTGAACAAGTATGGGGGAAAAGGGGTTTTGATCAGCACGCCTAATGTTGACAGTATCCAAGCGCAGATAGTTATAAAGGCAAACATTGAGAATGCCTCAGATGGAGACCAACAGGTTTATTTGGAGAATAGGGTAGTGGACGCCAATGGAACAATGGTTGCCTCTTCCAGAAGCCTTATTCATTTGGGCCCTCATCAACAAAAACATTTGGATCAGTCCTTAACGACTATTAATACGCCACATCTTTGGTCTCCTACTGATCCTTATTTGTATCATGTAGAAAGCAAGTTGGTTCTTAAAAATGAGCATATTTTGGATGAGTTAGTAGAACCCTTGGGATTGAGGTGGTTTAGATTTTCAGCAGATGATGGGTTTTTCTTAAACGGCAAAAATTTAAAACTTTGGGGTACGAGCCGTCACCAAGATGCCAAAGGGATGGGTAATGCCCTTCCGGATGCTTTACATGTAAAAGATATTCGAGCATTAAAGGCTTTAGGAGCTAATTTTTTAAGGATAGCCCATTACCCACAGGATCCAGAGATCTTAGAGGCATGTGATCGGTTGGGGATTTTAACGTCTGTCGAAATACCTATTGTTGGCAAAATTTCGGAAACTAAGCAGTTTACGACCAATTGTTTGAATATGCAACGGGAGATGATTCTGCAAAACTTTAATCATCCGTCGGTAATAATCTGGGGTTATATGAATGAGGTAATGCTGAACGTTCCATTTAAAGAGAAAGCACGTCGAGATTTGTATTTTGGTCATATTGTCTCACTTGCTAAATCAATAGACAGTCTTTCGAGAAATTTAGATTCTCAACGCTATACCATGGTTTCTTGTCATGGCGATTTTGGTCGGTACAAAAGTACCGGTTTAGCAGATATACCTCAAGTGATTGGCTGGAATAGATACGATGGCTGGTATGGGGCAGATATTAATAATTTTGCCAAGGAAATGGACAAAGACCACGCGCAATTAGCCAACAAACCTGTTATTATTACTGAGTTTGGAGCCGATGCAGATGCAAGACTCAGAAGTTTTTCACCTCTTAGATATGATAAAACATTGGAATATCAAACCTATTTCCATCAGGTTTATCACAAGGCGATTGCTGAAAGACCATATATTAGTGGAGGCGCAATTTGGATTTTGAATGATTTTATTTCGTCAAAAAGGGCGGATGTTACACCACATTATAACACCAAAGGTTTAATGACCATTAACCGGAAGCCTAAAGATGCCTATTTATTTTACCAAGCTCAATTCTTGCATAGACCGGTAGTCAATATTGGTTCAAGAGCACAAATATTACGAAGCGGTATAGCGGACGATTCTGTCAATTTTTACTGTACGCAGCCTATTCAGGTCTTCAGTAATCAGCCAAAGGTTAATCTAATAGTTAATGGTCGTTCAATGGGTAGCAAACGGGTGGTAGATGGAATTGCTACCTTCAATGTGCCATTTAAGAATGGGGCTAATTTATTAGAAGCGATTGATCCTGGGCATGCATCTACTGTGAAGGATTTCTATCGAGTAAAATTTCTTTTAGAACCTTTTTATTTGAAGGATAACAGGTTGCCTTTTAGAGAATTAAATGTAAACTTGGGTGACAAGCGCTATTTTACCGATGAAAAGCTGGGACAGATTTGGTTGCCAGAGAAGCCTTATACACCAGGAAGCTGGGGCTATATTGGAGGGAAACCTTTCGTATTAAAAAACAGATCTAATCCTTATGGTTCTGATATTGATGTATTAGGGTCCCAATATGACCCCATTTTCGAAACCCAACGGGTTGGTTTGGAAGGATTCCGTTTGGATGTACCCCAAGGAGAATATGAAGTGACCTTGGACTTTGCGGAGCTTTTAACTGAGCGAAAACGCAAAGCGTTGATTAACGAATTGACTAATGGGAAACTATCTGACAGTGAGAAAGCTAATCGGGACTTTGATGTTTGGATTAATAATAGGAAAATCATCAGCCATTTGGGCAATCAAAATTATCTCATTCCTGAAAAGACCTATATTACTAAAATTACAGTCAATGTCACAGATAGCAAAGGTATTCATATTGAATTTAAAGCTAATAAAGGCCAGGCCATTTTAAATGGATTACAAGTCAGAAAACTATTTTAGACTAAAATTGGATTTTATAAAAGTTGAGCCCAGGAGGTCTTTTAGATGAAACCACTGGAAGTGAACATAGTGCCAAACCATCAATCTTAAGTATTTTAAAACCATATTATGAAATTCAGATCATTTTCTACAGCTTTTTGTATCCTTCTTTATACGGGTTGCCTAATAGGCTGTGGAAATAGTGCAGGTAATGGCAGCCATCAGGTTCATGGGCAAGATTCTTTACCACCAGTAGAAACCAGGAAACCACATAGTAATTATCCTTCAGCTTTTTCAGGACAGACTAGAGTGGCAGGAGTAAAGACCGTTACACCAATTGATATTCAGATCATTGATAGCACATTGAAATTTCCTTGGGCCATTTGTAATCTTCCGGATGGACGGTTGTTAATTACGGAAAAGCTGGGAACTATGCGGATCGAAACCCTTGATGGAAAGAAGGAATCGGAAATTACTGGGTTGCCCAAAGTGAATGCAGCAGGGAACGGTGGTTTGCTAGACGTAAATATAGATCCAGATTTTACTAAAAATAGAATGATATATTGGGATTATGCAGAGCCAGGACCTAAAGGCAACGTTCTCGCTGTAGCAAAAGGCAAACTTTCTGCTGATGAAACTAAAATTGAGGATCAAAAAGTGATCTACCGGGCGGAACCTTCATTTGATGGTATACTTCAATATGGCTCCAGGATCCTTTTTGATCAGGATGGAAACCTTTTTGTCAGCACTGGAGAGCGATCTGCCAAGGAAATAAGGGTGCAGGCACAGCAATTAAATTCTTCTCTCGGAAAAATTATACATATTACCACGGATGGACAACCAGTTCCAGGCGGACCGTTTGCTAATACGCCTGGTGCCCGACCGGAAATTTATGCTTATGGATTTCGGAACCCTGAAGGTCTCGCTTGGAATCCTACTACACATGAACTCTGGGAGTCAGAATTTGGTCCTAAAGGTGGTGATGAAATTAATATTATCCATGCCGGTAAAAATTATGGTTGGCCCATTATTACGTATGGTATTGAATATAGCCTTGAAAAAGTAGGTGATGGTATACAACAGAAAAAAGGGATGGAGCAACCCATTTATTATTGGGATCCCAGCATCTCGCCATCAGGAATCGGATTCTACAATAGTGATTCAATTCCAGAATGGAAGGGAAATCTGTTTGTAACTTGTTTAAGTGGTTCCTTGGTGGCACGGCTTGTTATTAAAGACAATAAGGTTGTAGGAGAAGAATGGTTATTACAAAAACGTGGAGAGAGATTCAGAGCAGTTACGCAGGCTCATAATGGTGCTTTATATATAGTCACAGACGGAGGGCATTTATATAAGTTATCAAAAAAGAAAGATGCTCAAAAAAATGGCTAGGATGAAAATAGTGAAAATTGAAGATTGTATTAAAATGATTATTGCTGAAAAAATTTATTATGAATGACCTCAGTTAATTAGATTATACTTTATTCCTGGAAGAATTATATAGAGTTAATTTTTTAAATGAGATTTTATATAATTTTTCGAAAATGTTGTGTTGGTATTTTTTTTTCAGGGTGACGATACGTTAGAAAGTTTATTGAGCTAGATTGAGATTTATTGAATTGCGTTAAAGTGTAGTTAAATGAAGAGTTGGAATAGTGGTTAAATTAAAATTAGGGTACTTATAGCTAACGGTGTATTGGGAATTAAACTAATGTCATGATATCAAAAGATATTTTGGCTTTCAACCTTACAAACTGATTATTTAATTATTGCTTAAAAACTATCATATGTGCCAGATAAGCAATCCAAATTAATTACGGATTTTACTGAATTTATATTTTATTTAGAGATTGCGGGTCTCATAACATATTCTGTTCGATTTGATTTGTTCTTGTAATTTCTGTATCTACTTCGCACAGTTTTTTTTAAGTAATGAAGATTCTTGTTCTACTTTTGTAATTGTCAGCATTGGCACCGCTTTAATGGTTGAATAAACGAAACAGCGATTCCGCTTTATTACATCAAACATAGATTAAGGCAAAATGGCAAAACAGACTACTTTTTCAATGTTAAGGCTTTTGAGGTTTGTTAAGCTTAAACGATGCGCACACCATTTGGAAGAAAATTCTGTTGGTCGTCTTTAAATTAATTTTTTTAAATGCCTTGAGACAACCAAAACAGTCAATTTACACTATATGCATTAATTTTTAGTTTTGCTTATATTTTCTGATTTTTTGAAGTGGAAAATTAATTAAAATGAAAATTCTGAATATTTTAATTTTGGTTCTTTGTTTTAGCGGACGATTTGCAAGTGCAAATGTTACTACCATTAATACTGGTAATAATGAGCAAATCTTTAAGGATACCACGACTATTAATTTAGTGAATAATCTACCATCGGGAAAAACGGTTGGTATCTATTATGAAAATAAATACAATGTATTAATGACTTATCCTACTTTAATCAATAGCAATAATAGACGTGGGAGCATTCTTAAAATTCCAGTGACTAAGCCTACTTTTTTTTATACTTTTGAAAATAGTCAAGATTATTTTTATATTAAACCTGGGGAAGAGATTGAGGTAGCCTTAGATGATTCAGGTAATCTCCTTCTAATTGACGGCAAGGACTCAGTTCGCAATCATGAATTAGCCTTCTTTCAAAATTTGAATCGTAGTGTTCCTTTGCCAAAGGAGAAAAATGTGGTCATACATTCTGTTAAAGAATTTAATCAGTTGAATGACCAATACCTTTTGTGGTATTCTAAGGCTAAAGAATTTAATCAGTTGAATGACCAATACCTTTTGTGGTATTCTAAGGCTAAAGAATTTTTAAAAAATTATAACAGGGATAAAATTATAAGCAAAGAATTTAGGTACGTAGCTCAAAAGTCTATTTATTACCAATATATCTCTTTACTTCTAAATGTTAATAGGATTTCCTTTTCGAATCTGCATATTTTGGAACAAACGTTTCTAAAGGACTTTCCATTTTGTGATAGCTGCGCTTTTTTTCCCACCTATGTAGGAGCGGTTTATGGCTATATAAATACATTTGCAAAGCGTGATAATTCTTTATCTGGATTTGTTTCTGCTTATGATGTGGCAAATACTAAACTTCCGGGTAAATTTAAAGAACAGATGCTTTTCCGTCTGTTGTCACAAAATCTTAGATCTATGGTGGAAAATGCGGAATTTAATATGAGACTTGATTCTTTTTGCGTAAATATGGCCAAGACAGCTTATGTACTTTTCTAAATGAAATATATTCAAAGACACTTTTGGCCAAGATGAGTTTAAAAAAAGGTGGACTTAATGAATTGATATTAGGCGCAAATGGAAATATGATATCATTACAAAATGTTTTAGATCAAAGTCGCGGAAAAGTAGTCATTCTTGATTTTTGGGCAAGTTATTGTGGTCCCTGTTTGCAACAAATAGCTTTTAGCCATCAATTACAGAAAAAGTTTAAAGACAGTCCTGTTCGTTTTATTTACCTTTCTCAAGATATGGCAAAGAGTGATTGGGAAAATTCGATGAAAAATTATGGTCTGAAAAACATTGCGGATAATTATTTAATGTTTTTTGATGCTCATTCCACAATCTCTGAATTTTATAAGATTCGACAAATTCCCAAATACATCGTATATGGAAAAGATGGAAAATTAATTTCTTCGAATGCTCCATATCCCAGCGACCCGGCCTTAGAAAAAACAATCCGTGATAATTTATAAAATAATGTACAAATTATAATTTTAATGGTAATCGGTTTGGGAAGGCTGTCATATGATAAAATTTGCAAATTCGATTATTGTTAAGAATCGTTAAAAGTTATTACTCCAGTGGGGGGGACACGTTAATTAGGAGACTATAGTGTGTGTTTTGGTTCTAATTTTAGTGCAAACCTTTGCATTGAATGTTGGTCCAGGCAAAATTAACTTTTTATTATTCAATACCATTATTATGTTTTTAAAAAGACATTCAATTCAAAAAAAACAGATATCGCAACGGTTTGCACAAAGGATTCCATTGGGTCAGCTGCTAATCGGGTTCTTTTTTCTTTTAATTAGTCAGCTGAGTTTTGGCCAGTCTGGGTCTATGAATCATCTGTTATCCAAAACAGATACAGCTTTTGTTCCCAAGGAAATTCAGGACCCTGAATGTTTGGGCATCAATAAAGAGCCATATCATTCGACTTTAATGCCTTATGCTTCCTTAAAAGAGGCTTTAATCGCCAATCGCCGTAAATCTTCATTTGCCATTAGTTTAAATGGTACCTGGAAGTTTAATTGGGTTTCCTGGCCACAGAAGCGCCCTGAGAACTTTTATAAACCGGATTATGATGTATCTAAATGGGACAATATAGATGTGCCTTCTAATTGGGGATTGAAGGGATATGGAACACCAGATTACAGTAACTTTACCTATATTTTTGAAAAGGACTTTCCAAAAGTCATGAGTACTCCGCCAGTTAGCTATACCACCTATGAACAAAGAGATCCGGTCGGAAGTTATAGGCGGGATTTTGAAGTTCCCGCAAGTTGGAATGGCCGTAGGATATTTGTAACCTTTGATGGTGTGGACGCGGGCTTTTTTCTTTGGGTCAATGGTCAAAAGGTTGGTTATAGTGTGAATAGTCGCAATGCGGCTGAATTTGATTTAACTAAATACGTGCATCCTGGCAAAAATATGATCGCTGTAGAAGTGTACCGTTTTACAACCGGAAGCTACATGGAAGATCAGGATATGTGGAAATTGAGTGGTATTTATCGTAATGTCACCTTGTGGAGCAGTCCTCAGGAACATATCAGAGATTTCTTTATTAAAACAGACCTGGATAAAGAATATAAGAACGCTGTGGTAAAAGTAGCTACCAAGGTTAAAAACTTTGGAACGGAAACAATTCCGGCCAGGCAACTAAAAGCGGTGCTTTATGATGGAACCAAGGAAGTCAAAGGATCCAAGAGCGTCGTTAATGTCCCTACTTTGGCACCGGGCCAAGAGGTGACACTCACAACTTCATTTGACGTTAAAAAACCTGAAAAGTGGACTGCCGAGACGCCAAAATTGTATACAACTGTATTGACTTTGAATGAAGGCGATAAAGTCGAAGAAACCATCTCTTCTCGTACAGGCTTTAGGGAAATCGAGATCAAAGGTCGTTTGTTTCTGGTGAATGGAGTTCCTATTAAATTAAAAGGAGTTAACCGCCATGAAAACTGGCCAGATGATGGTCATGCCATTACGGAAGAACAAATGATTAAGGATATATTACTCATCAAGCAGGCAAATTGTAACCATGTAAGGACCTGCCACTATTCGGATGATCCCAGATGGTATGAGCTCTGTGATGAATATGGCATTTATTTAGTGGCTGAAGCCAATTTGGAAAGCCATGGTTCCTGGGATGAATTTAATGAAGATCCGCGTGTAAAAGCTGCATTAATAGATCGTAATGTTGCAAATGTAGAGAATTTTAAGAATCACCCTTCGGTTATCATCTGGTCATTGGGCAATGAGTGCGGTAGCGGAGGAAGTAATTTCAGGGCTATTTTACAAGCGATTAGAGCTATTGATCCGACTAGACCTACACATTATCAAGGATTTGGGATTGGTAAAAAGAATCCGGCTGACATAGATAGTGAAATGTATACAGGCGTTGGCGACCTGGAAAAGCATGCAAATGATTCCACATTAACAAAACCTTTCTATTTATGTGAGTATGCGCACGCTATGTTTAATTCCATGGGAGCTGTAGCAATATATAATGATCTCTTTGATAAATATCCTTCTTTATTGGGGGGCGCTATCTGGGAATGGCAGGATCAGGGCTTATATAATGATCGGGATCCTAACCATCACATTACAGCCTATGGCGGTGGATTTGGAGACGTTCCTAATGACCGCTACTTTATTCATAAAGGAGTTGTTTTTTCTGATCGTACGCTGAAACCGCATTATCCCGAGCTGAAACATGCTTACCAATGGATTACCATTACGGAAAAAGACCAGCAAGAAAAAGAATTTACCATCAAAAACAGGTATCAGTTCACAAATTTGGACAGCCTGACGGCCAAGTGGCAATTAAGTGAAAATGGAAAAACAATAGCTTCAGGCCCATTAAAGGTTGGGAGTGTAGCTCCTGGACAACAGAAGGATATCAAGGTTCCCTATTCATTAAACCCTAAACCTGGAGCGGAATACTTTTTAAGGATTTCATTTGATTTAACAAATAATCAGCTTTGGGCGCAAAAAGGTTTTGAAGTAGCTGAACAACAATTTGAATTAGGTACTCCTATAGCAGCTCCTGCTGCAGACCAGGGATCTGCGCTTAATTTGCAGGATGAGCAAAATGAGATCACAATCAAGGGCGGTGACTTTGCCATTGTTTTTAATAAGAAAGCTGGAACTTTCTCAAGTTTTGAGCGTGGAAGTCAGCAACTTTTAACGGATAATGGGGGGCCTATGTTGCACCTTTGGAGAGCGCCGCATAGAAAGGATGATATGTGGGCTTATCCAGATTGGGAGAAAAATGGCCTCAATAATATGAGATGGAGTACGGATAAGGTGACGGCTAAGAAGGTGAAAGATAATGTTATCACTATTGATGTACAATTAACTGGAAACGGCAGAAATAATTTCGTGGTACATCAACATGTAATTTATACCGTAAACGGAAATGGTATTATTAAAGCGGATAATGATATTGATTTCAGTGATCAAAATGTTGTTTTGGCCAGATTGGGTGTCAGAATGTTCTTAAATAAGAATTTGAATGAATTTAATTACCTGGGTCGTGGACCAATGGAAAATTATGCTGATAGAAAAAGAGGTTCCGATGTCGGTAATTATACCAGTACCGTAATGGCTCAAATGACAGGTTATGAAAAGCCAATGGAATGTGGCAATCATGAAGATGTACGTTGGGCGAAGGTTACAGGTGCAAGTGGTGCTGGAATAGGTGTTCGTCAACTTGGTGCGGATCATTTGCAAGTATCCGCCTTACCGTATAGCGATGAACAAATGCAGCCAGTTGCCTATAAAATAGATTTGCCTACGCCAGATGCGACTGTATTATGTGTATCTCATAAAACTTTAGGTGTTGGTTCATTTGGTTGTGGACCTCGTCCTTTGCCGCAATTTGTGGTGCATTCAAAAAATACTAGCTTTAGTTATGAAATAGATTTGTTAAGCAAATAGAGGAGATGTCGATTTTGAACTCCGTCACTTATAATTGAGTGGCGGAGTTTTTTTTACAATTATGTTGAACCATTTGCTCAGAACAGTTTATAGTTTTAATTTTTTGTACAAAGTAGTTTAGTCTTTATGTTTTATACTTTAAAATTTATAAAAATAATTTATAAAAAAATTATAATTAGAATAGCGGTAGGTAAGCGGAAAGGGTACTTATACTTTGGGAAATGAAAAATAAATATGTGGTATTCTCGAAATAGTGATATGATAAAATTTAATTCTGATAGGTAGAAGTAATTTCACAATCCAAAACGACATTAGAAATCATCTACTATTGCAATATAATGCGGATTCCTGCAGAAGATCATTTTTATTGATTCACTCACTCAACGATTCAATAATTGACTTAAAATTCTAACAAAATAATGAAGCTTTTTTTTTCGGTTTTTAATGCTAACGTTTGCACTGAAATTTATAAAATGATACATATTTGAATGATAAAATGTTGTGAACCAAAGATTATAATTATAAATCGTGGTACTGGATAAAGGCTACGATTGGGGAAACAGATAGGTCACCCATCAACCCGATTAAATTTGAATACAGTGACCATTTTTTAAAATGAAAAATAGAGAATATGTTCAAAAAGAAAATATTTAGTTTTGTTTTAGGCTTGGCTTTGGTAAGCCTTTGTCTATGTAGCAGTGGATTAATGGCAGGATGTTCAAGTAGTAATAAAGGAGTGGCTACTACAAAGCCGAATCCCCCAGAAGATACTGCTAAAACTGAGCCTCCCGTTACAACCATTGTTGCCGATACAAGCTGGATTAAGGGTAGTAAATGGGTTGATACCGCTTTGAATGCTTATAACAATGCTTTTTTAGTTACTCAGGGAAGTTCCGTTTATTATAAAGCCTCCTTAAAAGCGACTGAAAAAGATTATTTCTGGCAACAGGCCCTTGATATTCAGATGGTAGAGGATGTTTATAGGGTGCATAGGCTGGACGATTACAAGACGCTTATTGAAAATCTGCTTAATACTTTTTTAGCCCAAAATGCAGGAAAAGCAGGATTAACGGATTGGGATTGGAATGACTATAATGATGATCTATTATGGGCAGGATTAGCTTTTGTGAGAGGATACCAAATTACCGGTAAAAAACTTTTTTTGAACCAGGCCAAATATGCATTTGATAGATTATATAAAAGAGGATGGGATGATGAGCTTGGTGGTGGTATTTGGTGGGACGTTAAAAAATCCAACAAATCTGGATTGAGTAACAATCCCGCTGTAATTCTAGCTTGTTATTTATACCAATTTACAGGGGATGATAGTTATTTAACTAAAGCAAAAGATATTTATTCCTGGATTATTAAAACGCTATATGACAAAGAAACCGGTGCTGTCCATGAAAATATTGCTCCTAGTGGACAATTGTCCGGTGGCATTAATGTTTATAATATAGGAGCCTTTGTCGGGGGAGCTAATTTCTTGTCTGATTTAACCCATGATCCTACATATTTATCGGATGCAGAGCGCTCTATTAATTATGTGGTTCAACATAATGTGATAATGGCCAGAAATCAACGCGACGGTACCTGGCAGTCAGAATTTGCGCGCGCATTGGGTGAATTTTTACGAAGTAATCCATCATACTGGTCCACCTATTATTCCTGGATGAAAAAAAATGCCGATGCTGCTTGGGGTGCCAGGAGAACGGATTTAAATCTTATTTGGAATGATTGGATGAATCCGACGGCATTGGATGATACCAAGGCCAACGAATGTGTTAGTGCTATTGTGATGTTAGCGATCACGCCTGATAGTCAGCCGCAACCTTAAATAATTTTATTGAGTTTTATTTTAATGTTTTTCACTACTTCAAACCAATTCTATTAAAAATGAAAATGAAAAAAAATCGAACAAGGCAGGTTCCTAATAAAAGCATGGTACTATGCTTTTACCGGACGCGTGGTAGGGATTTACTACCAGGTCTCCTAATTGTTGCATTCTTATGTTTATTTAGTTTTACGTCTGTGCAAGCGCAGAGCGGTAAGAATAATGCAACTAGTAAACAAATAAGCGTTACTGGTATTGTCAAAGATGGTTTAAACAATCCCTTGGTAGGGGTGACGGTTCATGATTTGGTCTCAGACAAACAAGTGTTGACTGATGCAAGCGGCGCTTACAAAATTGAGGCCAATATTGGTGATAGTATTCAGTATATATTTATTGGATATTCCACCTTTACAACGGTCATCAAAGACAGATTTGTGATTGATGTTGAACTGGAAGCTATTGCGGGCAGTCTAAATGACATTGTCGTTGTGGGTTATGGGGAACAAAAGAAGATTACAAGTGTTGGTTCAGTTAGTACGCTAAATGCTGAGGAATTGAAACAACCGGTAGCCAATTTGACCGGCGCAATTGCTGGCCGAGTAGCGGGGGTTATTGGGGTTCAAAGAAGTGGACAGCCTGGATATGACGGTGCTGATATTTATATTCGGGGAATTTCTACATTTACAAGCAGTAAGCCACTGGTATTGGTAGATGGTGTTGAGCGTGATTTTGCCAATGTTGATCCAGAAGATATTGCTAATTTTAGTATATTAAAAGATGCCTCTGCTACTGCTATTTATGGTGTTCGCGGCGCTAACGGTGTTATCTTAATTAAAACGAAAAGCGGTAAGGTCGGCAAGCCACTGATTAATTTTCAATATGATAAAGGCATTACCCAGTTTATTAAAACGCCGGAATTTGCTGACGGTATTACGTATATGGAAATGGCCAATGAGGCATACCATAATAGTAATCCTAATGATCCATTACCTAAATATTCTCAGGATCGGATTGATAAAACTAAATCCGGTGTTAATCCTGACTTTTATCCGAATGTTGATTGGTTTAAAGCCATTTTCAGGAACTCTGCGGGTAACCAAAGAGCACGTGTAAATGCTAGTGGTGGCTCAGAAAATGCTAAATATTATTTATCTGTGGGCTACTATGATGAATTAGGCTTATTTAAGACTGATGATTTAGCCAAATATAATTCTTCTCTGAAATACAAAAGATACAATTTTACGGCTAATTTGAATCTGAATGTGACAAAATCAACTAAAGTAGATTTCGGCGCATCTGGCTGGATCAGCAATGGTAATTATCCAGGAGTGGCAGTTAATGATATTTGGGGAGCTGCATATTTGGCGACACCAATCAGCATTCCTGTTATTTATTCTAATGGGTATCATTCTCAGATTGCTTCAGGAGATGTATTTAATCCTTATAACCAGTTGACTCAGAGTGGTTATAATAATGAATTCAGGAATCAGCTGTGGAGTAATTTACGCGTCACCCAAGACTTAAGTGGCATATTGCAAGGGTTATCAGTCACTGGTATGTTCTCCTTTGATAGCTATAACTCCAATACGATTAAGCAGACCAAGAGTGTAGATGGTTATTTGTTGACAGGATATGATGCGGACAGTATGCCGATCTTTCAACAAACGCACGTTGGCGATGGATTTTTAAATTATGATAAATCCAATGGAGGAACCAGGCAGTATTATACTGAAATTGGGTTAAATTATGCCAATCACTTTGGTAAGCACAGTGTGAGTGGATTACTACTGTATAACCAATCGGATAAAACGGACGCCTTTGCGGGATCTTTTTTAGATGCCATTCCATATCGGTATATGTCATTAGTAGGTAGAGGTACTTATGATTATGATGAAAAATACCTGTTAGAGGCTAATTTTGGTTACAATGGCTCAGAAACCTTTGCACCGGATCATCGGTTTGGTTTCTTCCCTTCTGTAGGCCTTGGATGGGTGCTATCTAAAGAGCACTTTTTTGAGGGAATGTCCAACACCATTAACTTCTTGAAATTAAGGGCTACTTACGGCTTAACAGGTAATGGCAATATTGGTGGTAGAAGGTTTGCCTATATTTCAACAGTCGATGGTGGTAGTGGCGGATATTCTTACGGTGATAATGTAGATAACAATATTGGCGGTTATGACATAGGAGATTACGCTACAGCTGTTACCTGGGAAAAAGCCAAAAAATTGAATTTGGGCGTTGATTTAAAAGCTTTTCACGATGCCATAACCATTAATGCAGACTTCTTCCGTGAAATTCGCACGGGTATCTTTTTGCAAAGAGGTGATGTGCCCTCATATGTTGGTGTTCGAAACCTGCCTTGGGCGAATCTGGGTGAAATTCATAACCAGGGCTTTGAAGGAACGATTCAATTTAATAAAAATTTCAGTAAGGACGTCAGTTTAGAGTTTAGAGGAACGGTGACTTATAATCATGCGATCGTGATCAATGATGCAAATGCGCCTTGGCCTTATCCCTGGCAGCAACGTATAGGTCGTAAATATGGTCAGCGTTTTGGTTATACTGCTCTGGGTTTATTCCAAAGTGATGAAGAAGTGGCCAATAGCCCCTATCAGGTGGGTACAACCAAAGCCGGCGATATCAAATATAAAGATTTGAATGGAGATGGGGTGATTAACACCTATGATGAAGGCCCCATTGGATATGGATCCATACCGGAGATTGTTTATGGATTTGGTCCTGTTTTCACCTGGAAAGGATGGTCTATTTCCGGTTGGTTTAAGGGAATTAGCAATGTTGATATTACATTAAACGGTGATGGATTACAGCCATTTAGTCAGGGTGGTGAAAGAGGTAACTTATTGGCTCAGATTACTGACAGATGGACGCCGGAAAATCCGGTGGCCAATCCAATGTATCCTCGCCTGACTTATGGGAACGATAATATGAACTACGTGAATAGTACCTGGTGGGAACGTAATGGCGCCTTTATGCGGTTGCAGACGGCGCAGTTAAGTTATGATTTTAAGGGTAAACCCTGGTTATCCAAAATCGGTATGACTAATTTAAGTCTATATTTTATTGGGGAAAATCTTGTGACATTCAGTGGTTTCAAACTTTGGGATCCTGAATTGGGAGATGGTCGTGGTTCTACTTACCCATTGATTAAAACCTACAATTTTGGCATCAAATGTACTTTTAGATAAATGAAGCCTATTCAAGTAATAAAAGTTTGTTTTAAAGTGATAAAAAATAATTATATGAAATTTTCTTATAAAAGTCTGGTGTTGATTTCAGTCACTTTGGTGACATTCAGCTCCTGCAAAAAATATTTAGACCAGGTGCCCAATGACCGAATTACCATAGACGAAGTATTCCAGAAAAAAGCGGCGTCTGAACAGTATCTTGCCAATGTGTATAATTACGTAGATGATTATACAACAGCTTATAATGGATCTCCTTGGATAGGGAACTCAGATAATTTAGACGTAACCTGGTCTAAATATCCTACTTATCCTTTAGGTCAGTTAAACTTGAGTGCCGGTAATGATCTGTTTGATAATTGGGGCCATTATTACCAGGGTATCCGATCAGCTACGTATTTCATGAATCATATTGATGGCAACCAGGAGATTCTAAATTTACGCGGCCAGCAGTTAATCGATCAATATAAGGCGGAAGCCAGGTTTTTACGGGCGTATTTCTATTTTCTACTAATGCGCCAATATGGCCCTGTAGTGCTGATTGGTGACCGAGATTTACCGGTTGATGCGACAGCGGCAGATTTACAAAAAGCCAGGTCTCCGTGGGATTCTTGTGTTGATTATGTTGTTGGGCAATTGGACAGTGCAGCACAGGTGCTACCACTGGTGCCACAGGCCAACGGAAATCCTAGTGCTGCGGATGCAGGCAGAGCAACAAAAGGCATGGCGCTTGCCATCAAGGCCAGGGTACTTTTATATGCAGCGAGCCCCTTATACAATGGCAATAAAGACTATGCTGGGTTTAAAAATCTGGATGGTACTCAACTCATCAATCAAACCTATGATCAGGGGAAATGGAAGAAAGCTGCAGACGCAGCAAAGGCGGTCATTGGTTTAGGTATCTATTCCTTGTTCAAAGATCCTAGTGGCGATCCAGTGAAAACGGCGACGAATTTGTTGATTACGCCATGGACAAGTGAGGATATATTTTGTAGAAAAAGTAGCCATGCAGCTGACTGGGATGTTAATTCCTATCCAAGACAAGGGAATGGCTGGAATGGGATGGCGCCAACTCAGGAAATGGTGGATGCTTATTTTATGAAAGATGGTAAAACTATTAAAGAATCGCCACTTTATAGTGAAACAGGCTTTACGGATGTTAATGGTGTTCAGATTTACAATATGTATATGAATAGAGAACCTCGCTTCTATGCAGCCATTACTTATAATAACAGTCTCTGGCGCAGTGGAAATATGACCCAGGAACAACCAATTTCTTTCTTTAGGGACGGGCCAAATGGCAAAAATGGTCATCCAACAGATTGGTCTAAAACGGGTTATTTAGTTCGTAAAAATGTTGATCCATTACAAAAGGCCAGGCCAGTTGTTCTTTGCAGGTTAGGTGAAATTTATTTAGATTATGTGGAAGCCCTGAATGAATATGATCCTGGGAATGCAGATATTTTAAAATATCTAAATATGATTCGGGAAAGAGCAGGTGTACCACAATATGGTGCTGGAGCTGATGCATTGACTGTACCTGCAAACCAGGATGCGATGAGAACGAAAATCTGGGAAGAAAGAAGGGTTGAACTTGCATTTGAGGCTCAACGTTGGTTTGATATTCGCCGTTGGAAAATTGCGCCACAGGTAATGGGTGATTTACATGGTATGGATATTAATCAAAATGACAACACGTTCTTTAAAAGAGTGGTGGCTACCACCCACAAATTTACCAATGCTTTTTATTGGTTTCCAATTGATCAGTATGAGTTAGATAGATCTCATCTAATCGTTCAAAACCCCGGATGGTAACAGTGTTTGTTGAATAATCTAAACTAAATTAAAAATGAAAAAATATAGCTCAATTTCAATTAAATTACTGATGGGCGTATGCACACTTTGCCTCCTTTTCAGCTTTGGATGCAATGATGATGTTGATTTGCCTGCTCAGCCACTGGAGCAATACATGAAGGTTTATATGCCTCAAGCCGTTAATAATCCCGTAAATTTGGTTTTTAGTATGTCAGATACTGGCTCTAATGTTATTTATGGAGCGGACTACGGCGGCCCGAATGCACCCAAAGAGGATATTAAGGTGCAATTTGATGTCAATGCGGCGCTGATAGATAGCTTTAATACCGCTAATGGCACGGATTATCCTATATTGCCGGAAGGAACCTATGCGTTTGAGGAAACTTCTGCAATCATCGCTAAAGGCGCTTTGAGCACAGCACCATTACACCTCCATCTGACAACCATGGGAGATGGTGGGGTGCCACCATTAAAGACTTTTATTTTGCCTGTGCAATTAAGTGGTGCATCTTTTACGATTAACCCTGCTTTGCAAACCACTTTTTATGTGATCACAGTTCAGCCAGATAGAGCGGACTATCCTGACTATGACAAAAGTGGTTGGAAGATAATTGACTTCTCTTCTCAGGAAATTAATGGTGAACATGCCCCAGCTACCAATGCCATCGACGGTGATCCAGCTACTTTTTGGCATTCACAATGGTCAGGAGCGGCACCTGTTCCTCCACATTATATCACCATAGATTTAGGAGAAATTAAACCGCTTCACGGGGTGGAACTTCTGGCCAGACAAGCAGATGGTTCAGGGAAACCTCAAAATGTTACGATCGAGGTGAGCGACGATAACGTACATTGGAGCGATGCAGCAGATTTAGTCTTTCAAAATACGCAAAATTTGCAACAATCCTTTTTGAGTGGCTTCACCGAGGGTAGGTATGTAAAAGTTATTGTGAATACCGCCTTTAATGCATCCTATACACAAATTGCAGAATTTAATCTGTTTTAAAATTGTTAGTGTTTGTACTTTTAGTTAGTGTTTGTACTTTCGGAAGAGCCATTCACCTTGCAGTTTTGCAAAGGTGTTAATGGCTCTTTTTTGTTTAATCTTTGATTCATAATAACGATAAAGATTAATCTTTTTTTGAAAACAATTTAAAATATACCGTCATTATTGTTAAATAAAAAAATCATTCATTAAGAATATATGATAAGGAGTCGTTTTTGTCTTGTAAAATTGGTGAAGAAAATCCTTTATACTTACGGATGCATAAGTGTTACAGGGGAAAAATCATCACTGAAGACTGGGGATTTTCCCGTATGAAATATTACGTCTGGAAACCAATTAGCGCGTTGTGTGTTTTCCTCCTTGCCTTAAATGTATCCTTCATAAATTCAATTATGTTTACCTAGCTTGTTAAGTGTAAGCGATTAACGGTTGTCATAATTGAAAATGATTCCTTATTTGCGACTTATTTCTTAACATATCATAAAAATATTTGATATCGGTAAAAAGTATAACTACATTGACAAGCCGATAGGAGATTTGGGGATTGTCAAGTGTAATCCGAATGGAAAATTTAAATTAATTGATGTTTCCAATCCATACTCCAAGCCTTGTGCTGAAGCACACTTAGTTCGTGGAGATTTATTAAACAATAATCCTGATGAATGGCTAATGGCTCCATGTTCTAAAGGCGAGGAACCAGAAATTAAACAAACACTCCATAATGGGTTTCTGTCCCCCAAAAGGACTATAATGATTTTGCTAAAAAATTTCTGATGGATTGAGAATTGAGACAACATAAAGAAAAATTAAAAGCCGTTAAAAATGGTATATTTGAAAAAAATAGGATTTACTTCCATTTTTTGTCAATGGTTGTCAACTGCCTGAACCATACTCTTTATCAGAGATAAAATAGTTGCTTTTGGTTTGACTTTGAAAGCGTAGGAAAACTCTCTATGTCATAGGTAGATATAGTTTTATTTATTAATCTATAAATTAAAACAAATGAAAAATTAAAACTTGGACTTTAGCAATTAGTCAACACAGAAGTGCTTTCACGCAAAGGACTGAAAAAGCATTGGTGGATTCTAAAAAATTGTGCTAGCAATTAAAATTGGGACATTTGTTAAAATAAGGCCTATCGATATCATTCCAATCAGATATATGGTTCTGAGGATGGTAGTATGCTTCCCACTTTGGATATTTTTGCTAGTTGATCTGACCCAAAAGGTAGGCCTCTTTTCATGATTTTGCATTGATGGTGGATTGGCTTTTTGTTGTTAAAAGCCTTGCATCCATAACGGGTTAATGATTAAAATAAAGTTACCTGTTATTGTATTTCTAATCACCCAAATTAATATTAATGAAAAGATCAATCTTAGGACTGGTTATCATATATTTTGTTTCAATTTTATGTGGTAATTGCCAGTCCACAACATTAAAGAATTGCACTGTAGTAGTTAATTACAATGGGACGTTAAATAGTGGGATCCTAACTATCTTTGAAAATGATCCCTATCGGCTCTACGACGGAACGATTAATCAAACTTACTACTCTGTTGACTCTTCTAAACCAAACAAAATTATTTTTAACTTTGGTATTTGTGAACCTAATTTCGTTTTTATCGGGTACAATGAGCTGTATCTTGAGCCTGGCGACAGGATAGAGCTGAATTTACTACCGCCAAGCAAGGCGACAGGCACATATCCAGTTTTGGAAATAGTCTCTGGCAAGACTTTTTTCAGTCAAAAGTTAAATACGATTCAAATTATTTCAAGTACTGCTGATTCAATAATATATACTTACTATAAGAAACATAGAGATGTGTCTAAACCTGCATCCGCAGATTCTGTAGCTAATCAGATGTTTGACTATTTAATAGAGAAGATACCGCTCATAAATAAAGACACAGTATGTGCCCATGTTGTTCATAACCTATGTAATGAATATTTTTACAGTCTCATGGTTGCTCAGTCGTTAAAATCGAAGGGGAAATTATCGGATTCGATGCGATTATTTTTCATTTCATACAGTAATAAAGTTGGGTCCTTTTCTCATGCTCCATTTTGGTCCGCATTCAGGTACATTTCATTAGCATATGCCGAGCAATTTAAACATGGCGGGTTCAACTATGAACAGATTCTACAAACTATTAAACCTTATAATGACACTGTCCAACAGTTTTTCTTGGTGCAATTTTTAAAAAACTATGATAGAATTATTAAAAAAGATACGATTAATTATAAAAAAATAATACGCAAAATAACGTACGGTCCTTTTTTGCCATATGTAAATCAAATAAAAGAATCAATGTTGCCCATTCAGGATGGGGGGGTGCCCAGTACGTTACAAAACGCTACTGTTTATAATTTTGACTAGGTGAAGCTAAAGTTTAGCCAGTTGTTTCTTCAGACTAAACAACCTTTTGTTATATTCGATTTCTGTGGAAGTTGGTGTGCTCCTTGTTTGAAAGAAATAGAAGAATATAGCAAATTAAAAACATTAGATGCTTCTAAAACGATTCGTCCAATCTGGTTATTTTTTGAAAATGATTCTTTAAAATGGAAGAATGTTGTGCTTAAATATGGATTAAAGAAAAGGGATTGTTTTTTGATACTTGATCGGTCTGCATTTGTTCCAGAATTTGGTAAAAAATATGATTGGCGTAGAGAGTTTCCACATCATGTTATATTTAGAAAAGATGGAAGAATTTTTAAAAATAATGCGGAATCTCTTTCTTTTTATAATCAAAATGAGGTAGATAAATTATATTAACGTTTTTTGATAAATTATATATCAAAGGTGAAATCGAATTAAAAGTATTGTCTCCTTTTCAATGCATATTTTAACTTATCTAATATCCTTTAGGCACCGGAAGGTGCGACAATTTCGTATATTTAATGAGTTTGACGGCTGGGCAGAAATTTTTATTCATAATGTAGAACCAAGCGTTAATCTGGCAAATAAGCGGGCTGATTTTGTGCTTATTTGCGAAGATGGTTATCAATTTGCTGATAATTATTCAAAAGATGGATTGCATGGTTACCTTAAGGAGGCAAAAAGTTCCGAAATTTAAATATTAATAGATGGAGTTAAAGGATTCGGGGATACATTACGAATTTCCGAGAAGATTTTTTTGGTAAGAAATCTTTTTTGAGTTACGGGTTACTATTTTTTTTCTGAAAATTTTCTCAACTATTTTGTGTGCAGATTTCGAAATAGAAGATGATGCCGGCCTTAATGTTAAGAGATTTAAGTGAAATGGGTAAGTGTTTATAAAGTTAGTTAGTATTTATACTTTTGAAAAGGTTGTTTATTTTGCTTTTTTGCTGAATTTTATATGGCTATATTAATTGTATTTAGTGCATTTACTGAAAATAAAAGAATACTTTTTAAACTAAGTCTAAAAATTAGGTTCAAAGTTGGATTATCTGTAAAGGCCATTTTGGGCAGTGTCCTTTCCATAGAGCAAAGGATAATAAGTAGGGAGCTTGGCAATTAATGTATTTTTAAATTTTTTTAATTTATGAAGTTATTAAACTTGTTGGTTATTAGTTGTTTGTTTCTCGTCCTACAATCGCATTTGGCAGTTGGACAGTCCCGCTCGATACATTCAGGGGATATTTATAGTCTAGTATCTAAGACAAACAATAAGGTGGTAGACGTAAGGAATTCGGCCATGCTTGAAGATGCGCCTGTAGATGTCCGGACAAATACTGGGTCAGATGCGCAGCGGTGGGTTATCGGCGATCAGGGGAACAATGTGTATACCTTTACAAATGTCGCAAGTGGTCAGCTT
>Ga0164242_10002275_pt1 | contig 22319 bp, 21 predicted proteins | sample OricomgcompostMG_FD_108783 | JGI IMG/M metagenome (GOLD analysis project Ga0164242, IMG submission 108783) | Miracle-Growth compost microbial communities from Emeryville, California, USA - Original compost - Miracle growth compost (MG) ... | reverse complement strand
GCCAGGACTCCATGACTTCCTTTGACGTGTTGTGTGCAAACGAGCCCGAGCTCGCCACGCTGCGGGACTCGGTTCGAGATTTTCTTCGCGCCGACCGCGACGAGTTCGGCTGGGAACCCGGTGTCGACTCGTGGCTTGCCGGCTGGGACGAAGGCTTCAGCGCCCGGTTGGGCGCCGCCGGGTTCGTCGGGCTGACCATCCCGAAGAGCTACGGTGGCCACGGGCGCGGGCATCTACATCGCTACGTCGTCGCCGAAGAGTTGCTGGCCGCGGGTGCGCCGGTCGCGGCGCATTGGACCGCCGACCGCCAGGTCGCACCGGGACTACTCGCCTATGGCACCGAGGAACAACGGAGCCGGCTGCTGCCCCGCATCGCCGCCGGACAGTTCTACTCGTCGATCGGGATGAGCGAACACGGGGCCGGTTCCGACCTGGCCGCCGTGCAGACCAAAGCGGTCCGGGCGGACGGTGGTTGGCTGCTCAGCGGCGCGAAGGTGTGGACCAGCGGCGCGCACAAGGCACACCAGGTCGTGGTGTTGGCGCGCACCAGCGCTCCCGACCCGCAGCACCGCCACGCCGGGTTCAGCCAGTTCCTGGTGCCGTGCCAGGCCGACGGTGTCCGTGTCGAACCGATACTGCTGATGTCCGGGGCGCATCACTTCAACGAGGTCAGCTTCGACCAGGTGTTCGTGCCAGACACCGACGTGCTCGGCGAGATCGGCAACGGATGGCATCAAGTCACCTCGGAGCTGTCGTTTGAGCGCAGCGGCCCGGATCGGATGCTGTCCACCGCACCGCTCCTCTTCGCTGCCATCCGCACACTCAGTTCGGACAGATCCACCGACGACGGCACAGCCGCGGCGGTCGGCGATCTCCTGGCTCAGATGATTTCACTGCGCCAGCTCTCGGTGTCCGTGGCCCGCACCTTGGCCGACGGTGGCGACCCCGCCAACCAGGCTGCACTCGTCAAGGACCTCGGCACCCGCTTCGAGCAGGACTCGGTGGAGGCGGCCGCGGATCTACTCGAGCGGACGCAACAAGACCAGGCGCTGAAGCGCATGCTGGCCACCGCCCGTTTGCACAAGCCGATGTTCACGCTGCGCGGTGGCACCAACGAGGTACTGCGCGGCGTGGTGGCTCGCGGAATGGGGTTGCGATGAACGCACTGTGGGGCGGTGTGCTCGACACGGATGATTCTCACGAAGATGACACCGCGGAGTTGCGTCAGCTCGTCGACAGTCTCGGACGGCGTTCATTCGATTCCCGGCTGGGTCGACGAGCGGTGCCCGAAGAATTCGACGCACCCCTCTGGCGCGACCTCGAAGACACCGGCCTGACCCGGCTGACCAGCACGGCCGATCTCGGCGCCGGGCCGGTCGAGTCCGCGGTTCTGCTCTACGGTCTGGCTCGTCACGCCGCGGCGATCCCTATCGCCGAGACCGACATGTTGGCCGCCTGGCTGGGATCACAAGCCGGCATCGAACTTCCCGACGGGCCGCTGACCGTCGCGATCGGGCAAGCCGATACCGCCACCGGTCGGGTCAGCGGAACCGCGCCGGACGTGCCCTGGACAAGCACGTCCACAACGGTGCTGGTCGCGGCGAACGGCAGGGATGGGCTGCACGTCGGCATCCTCGACCTCGAGAACGCCACCATCCATGAAGGACACAACCTGGCCGGCGAACCGCGTGACACCATCACGTTCGATGTGTCCGCCGGCGACCTGCGCGTCCTCGACCCGTCGCTCGCAACCGAACTGCAACGCCGCGGCGCATGGGCCCGCTGTGTGCAGATCATCGGTGCGCTCGACGCCGCCGCAGCGCTGACGGTGAACCACACCCGCAATCGCGTGCAGTTCGGCCGCTCACTCAGTGCATTCCAGTCGGTGCAGCACTCACTGGCCGTGATGGCTGGCGATATCGAACGCGCCCGTGCCGCCACCACCCTGGCCATCAGCGCAGCTGCCGATCACGGGTTCGCCTCGCCGCAAACCGATTACGCTGTCGCGGTCGCCAAGGTTGTCACGGGCAAGGTGGTCGATACGGCCACCACCATCGCTCACCAACTGCACGGTGCGATCGGTGTCACCGCCGAGCATCCGCTCTGGCTCGCCACCCTGCGCGCCCAAAGCTGGGTCCACGATTACGGCAGCACAGCCCTCTACGCGCGCCGCCTCGGCCGGCTGGTCTTGGCCTCAGGAGATCCGTGGGACGTGCTGGTCGGCGAAATGACGTCCCAAGAAGAAACCGGTTGAGATGAAAGAGGATTCATGACAATAACGCAATTTGAGGGCGCGTCGGCCATCGTCAGCGGCGGGGCGGGTGGCCTGGGTGAAGCGGCGGTGCGCCGCCTGCACGCCGACGGTCTCGGCGTGGTTATCGCCGACTTGGCCGACGAGAAAGGTAAGGCGCTGGCCGACGAGCTGGGCGACCGGGCCCGCTTCGTCAGCACCGACGTCACGAGCGAGAACAGCATCCGCGGCGCTATCGAGCAGGCCAACGAACTTGGTCAGCTGCGTTACGCGGTGGTTGCCCACGGCGGCTTCGGCGTTGCGCAACGCATCGTCGGGCGGGACGGCAGCCCGGCCGATCTCGGCGGCTTCACCAAGACGATCGATCTCTACCTCACCGGCACATACAATTTGGCGCGGCTGGTGGCCGCCGCTGTCGCGACGGCAGAACCGCGAGACGACGGAGAGCGCGGCGCGTTGGTGCTCACGGCCTCGATCGCTGGCTACGAAGGACAAATCGGACAGACCGCCTACGCGGCGGCTAAAGCGGGCGTCATCGGGCTCACCATCGCGGCCGCCCGGGATCTGAGTTCGACCGGCATCCGAGTCAACACGATCGCACCCGGCACGATGAAGACCCCGATCATGGAGTCAGTCGGCGAAGAGGCAATCGCTAAATTCGCCGCCAATGTCCCCTTCCCGAAGCGACTCGGCACTCCAGACGAGTTCGCCGACGCCGCAGCGTTTCTCCTCACCAATGGCTACGTCAATGGAGAGGTGCTGCGCCTCGACGGCGCACAGCGTTTCACACCGAAGTAGGCCCCCGCGTGGGGTGCTGAAGCGCGACGCGCTTCGGCACCCCCCGAGGACTTCAGAAGCGGCCGTCGACCCGCAGGTCCGGGTGCACCCAGGCGGGTGATCGCTTCTCTTTGAAAGCAACGAAACCTTCGCGCGCCTCGGGCCCCTCCAGACTGGATTGCATGCCGATACGGTCGAACAGCCCCAGGTAATTGTCCAAGCTTGCCTTGATCAAACCTCGAGCTCCTGGCGCTGTCCGACAGCACTGCGCCAGGAGTTCCCGCGCTGCGTCGAGCAGCCCCTCATGGGGAACCACCCGAGAAACCATGCCCCAATCGAGCGCCTCCGCAGCGGACAACATGCGTCCGGTGAGCATCAGATCTCGGGTACGGACCGGCCCGACGAGGCGTGCCAGTATCTGGCTGTAATACGTATCGGCGATCCCCCGGTAAAGCTCGGGCACCCGAAACGTTGCGCGATCACTGACGACGGCAAGGTCACTGCACAGGGCGATCTGCAGGCCACCGCCCTGACATAGGCCGTTCACCGCTGCCACCACAGGTTTTGCCGACTTGCGCAGGACGTCGAAGGGCGTCACATCCATTCCCAGCGTCGATGCGAAATCGATCCAGTTGTCCTCGCCCCGCTGACCGAGGTCGCCCCCCGGGGCGAATACGTCACCGGTTCCGGTGATCAGGAGTCCGGCCAGGTCGGGATCGGCGTTGACCCGGCTGACCGCATACCGGATACCGAAGTACATCGCCGGCGTCATCGCGTTGCGGGCCTGCGGGCGGTCCAGTGTGCAGATCGCGAATGGGCCTTCCCGTTCGAACCGCAGGTACGCCGTGCCCAGCCAGTCGCCGTCGGGCGGGCGTGGACCGTCATTGGGTGTCTCGGGCATCTGGAGCTCTCTTTCGGATCGCTGCGATTTCGGTCACAACCAAATTATCGAACTAGTTGTATGATTCAAAGCCATCGGCGTAATGTCCAGCGGGAAAGTCCGAGTCGGCTGACGGCAACAGGTCAGCTGTATACGCGTGAACGCGTGCTCCGATCAGCAAGAGTCGACGAGAGGAACAAATCATGGGCTCACTCGACGGCCGGGTCGTCTTCATCACCGGCGCCGCGCGCGGCCAGGGCCGGTCGCACGCGGTCATGTGCGCCGAGGAAGGCGCGAATATCGTTGGCGTCGACATCTGCGAAGACCTCGACGTGGTGACCTACAAACTGGGGACACTCGACGACCTGCAGGAGACGGCGCGCCTCGTCGAAAAGACCGGCCAGGAAATGCTTTTCCGCGCCGCAGACGTCCGTGACAAGTCCGCCCTGCAGGCGGCGTTCGACGCCGGTGTTCAGCAGTTCGGCCACATCGACACCGTGATCGCCAACGCTGGTGTCGTACTTACCAATGCCGACGAGCGCGACGCCTCTGAAGCGCTGCGACTCGGCCTCGACATCATGTTGATCGGCGTGTGGAATGCCTTCCAGATCGCGATCCCCCACCTCAAGGAACGCGGCGAAGGCGGGAACCTGATCGCGACCAGCTCCATGATCGCGTTACTGGACCTCACCGACGGACGCGGCGGCTCGGACGCGTACTTGATGTCGAAGGTCGCCATCGTCGGCCTGGTTCGCGCCTACGCGGCGATGCTCGCACCCGATCGCATCCGTGTCAACGCGGTAGCACCCACCAACTGTGCAACGCCGATGATCACCGAGAACCCGGCGCTTTTCAAGGTGATCGAGGAAAACCCCCGCATGGTCAACGCCGTGCAGACCGCACTGCCGGACTTACCGTTGATCGAGCCACGCGACGTCTCCAACGCCATCTTGTTCCTGATCAGCGATGCGGGCCGGTCATTCACCGGCAGCCTACTCAAGGTCGACGCCGGCATGGACGTCCACCGGTAGCGCCCGGGATTCACGATGGATTACGGAATAGCCGGCAAATCGGCGCTGGTCGTCGGCGGCAGCAAGGGCATCGGCTTCGAGGTCGCCAAAATGCTTGCGGCCGAGGGCTGCAAGGTAGGGGTGCTGGCACGAACCAAGACCGACGTCGATGCTGCGGTGGATACGATTCGCGCCGCAGGCGGAACCGCGATCGGCGTCTGCGCTGACGTCAGCAGCCAGCAGGAGGTGGACGACGCCGTCCGCCAAATCGCCACCGAGTCGGGTCCGCCCCTGGTGGTCGTAGGTCAGGCGAAATACCAACGGCCCGGCGACTTCGGCGACATCACCGATGTCAACGTGTATCGCGAGTCGTTCGAGTTGCACACGATGAGCCAGATCTTTCTGTTACAGGCTGTGCTGCCGGGCATGCGGGAAGCCGGCTGGGGACGGTTCGTCCACATCGGCTCGGCAACTGCGAAAGAACCGGCGGGCAATATTCACCACGCGGTCGCGAACACCAGTCGACCCTCGACGATCGGCCTGCTCAAGACGGTGTCCGACGAATACGCCCGCTACGGCGTGACGATCAATACCGTTGCGCCGGGCTGGATCGAAACCGACAACGCGACGGCATACCTCGACAAGATCCTCGGAGCTAGCACCGAGGAACAGCGACGCGAGTTCATGCTGACTCAGGCCCGCGTCCCCGCCGCGCGGATGGGCGCGGCACATGAAATAGCTTCACTGATCACGTATCTGTGTTCCGAGCCGGCCGGTTACATCACCGGAAGCTGGATCGAGGTTGACGGCGGGTTGCACCGATCCGCGTTTTAGCCGGCCGTGTGACGCGCGTATTCACGCACTGATGCCCGCAGTGAGAATCGCCGCCAATTCCCGATACGCACGCGCATCATCGAGGCCGGTGTTGGCCCGCACCGCCCCCTGCTGAATCCTGGCCATCATGGTGGCCGCCAGGTCGGCGGCGAAGGCAGCGTGGACCTTGCGAAACTCGCCCGAGCGGACCCCGTCACGGATCAACTGCTGAACCCGGTCGGCCGCGATCCGGGTGTTCGTCTCGTAGACCGCACGAGTCGGCGGAAACGCTTCGAGGTCTGCCATGAACCGCTCCGATGCGGCCGCAAGAGCCGTCTCGACCGCAGCGAGATAGGCAGCGATCCGCTGGCGAGCCCCGACGACACCTGCGACACTCTTCTCGACGTCGTCGGTGGCACGACGGAAGAAGTGCACGGTAACTGCGGTAACGAGTTGTTCCTTACTACCTGCCAGCGCATAGAGCGTGGACTTCGAGCACCTGAGCCGCGAAACCAGATCGTCGAGAGTCAAATTCGCAAAGCCCTCGACGAGAACCAGATCAAGCAGCTGATCGAACAACTGACTACGCCGCGCGGTAGTGAACTCCGGCCCTCGCGACTGCCCCACCCGGTCATAGTACTGCTAGGTACCGCATAGTACTGTTACGATACTGGGGACAGTAATAAAGTACTGATTTGAGTTTCAAGGGGGCGTCGTGACCGTCAATCGTTTGCTCCCATCGGACGAGGCGCATGCCCTGATACAGCTCGCGCGCGATCTCGGCGACAAACTCCTGGCCCCGCTGGTCGACGTACATGAGAAGGCCGAGACCTATCCGGAACACGTCTTCGCTGCGCTCGGCGAAGCCGGGATCCTCAGCCTCCCTTACCCGCAGCAATGGGGCGGCGGCGACCAACCCTACGAGGTCTATCTTCAGGTCCTCGAAGAGATCGCAGCGCGCTGGGCCGCTGTGGCCGTGGCAGTCAGCGTCCATGTCCTCTCCTGCCACCCGCTCGTCGCGTTCGGCACCGACCAGCAGCAGAGCGAGTGGCTTCCGGCCATGCTCGGAGGACGTACCGTCGGCGCCTACAGCCTGTCCGAGCCTCACGCCGGATCGGATGCCGCGGCGCTCAACTGCAAAGCCGCCCCCGCCGAAGGGGGCTATCGCGTCAACGGGACGAAATCGTGGATCACGCATGGCGGTATCGCGGATTTCTACACGTTGTTTGCCCGGACCGGCACCGGTTCCCAAGGGGTTTCGTGTTTCCTGGTGCCCAAAGAAACGCCCGGGCTCACCTTCGGCAAGCCCGAAGAAAAAATGGGACTGCACGCCGTGCCGACCACTGCAGCGCACTACGACGATGCATTCCTTCCTTCGGAGCGACGTATCGGGGCGGACGGTCAAGGCCTCCAGATCGCCTTCAGCGCGCTGGACTCGGGCCGACTCGGAATCGCCGCGGTTGCAGTCGGATTGGCGCAGGCTGCGCTCGATGAGGCGACTGCCTACGCCCAGCAGCGCACAACCTTCGGCCGCAAGATCATCGACCATCAGGGATTGGCGTTCCTGCTCGCCGATATGGCAGCAGCGGTGGATTCATCCCGCGCCACCTACGTGGACGCCGCACGGCGGCGTGATGCCGGCCTGCCATATTCGCGCAATGCCTCAGTGGCCAAGTTGGTTGCCACCGATGCCGCGATGAAGGTGACCACCGACGCCGTCCAGGTGTTCGGCGGCTACGGCTATACCCGCGATTACCGTGTCGAGCGGTTCATGCGGGAGGCGAAGATCATGCAGATCTTCGAAGGAACCAACCAGATTCAACGGCTCGTCATCAGTCGCTCTCTTCGCGATTGACCCCAGACCGCACCCGAACCGAACCACACACAGAGGAGTCGGAATAACCATGTTGACGACGAATTTCACCGAGGTGTTCGGGGTCGAGCACCCCATCGCCCAGGGCGGTATGCAGTGGGTGGGCCGCGCCGAACTGGTTGCCGCGGTGGCGAACTCGGGTGCGCTGGGGTTTTTGACCGCGCTCACCCAGCCGACTCCGGCGGATCTGGCCAATGAGATCGCCCGCACCCGGGAGCTGACCGACAAGCCGTTCGGGGTGAACCTGACCATCCTGCCGACCATCAACCCGCCGCCCTATGACGAGTACCGACAGGTGATCGTCGACGCCGGCATCAAGATCGTCGAGACCGCCGGGTCCAACCCGGCGCCGCACCTACCGATGTTTCACGACAACGGCATCAAGGTGCTGCACAAGTGCACCTCGGTGCGGCACGCCGTCAAGGCGCAGAGCCTCGGGGTGGACGGCATCAGCATCGACGGCTTCGAATGCGCCGGGCACCCCGGTGAGGACGACATCCCGGGCCTGGTGCTGATCCCGGCCGCCGCGGCGCAGATCGAGATCCCGATGATCGCCTCCGGCGGTTTCGCCGACGCCCGCGGCCTGGTGGCCGCGCTGGCGCTGGGTGCCGACGGCGTCAACATGGGGTCACGGTTCATGTGCACCGTGGAGTCCTGCATCCACCCCAACGTCAAGGAAGCTATCGTCGCCGGCGACGAGCGGGGCACCGAGCTGATCTTCCGGCCGCTACGCAACACCTCCCGGGTGGCCTCCAACACCGTCTCGCGCGAAGTCGTCGAGATCCTCGACAAGGGCGGCCAGTTCGAGGACGTCAAGGATCTGGTAGCCGGGGTGCGGGGCCGCAAGGTCTTCGACGACGGTGACATCGAAGCCGGCATCTGGACCGTCGGCACCGCCATGGGGCTGATCAACGACATTCCCACCGTCGGCGAACTGGTGTCACGGATCGTGGCCGAAGCCGAGGAGATCATCACCGGGCGACTCGGCGACATGGTCGACGACGAAGACCAGGAGAACGTCGCGTAAGCCTCGATCCGCCGATGACAGACTGCCGCCCGGCGCCTCCCACATCACCGCGTGGACGTGCTCCTCGTTCTCCAGGATGACGGCGACCGTGTCGCCCTTCAGGCAGTCCGGCACAGCAGAGATGGTGCGGCGGACTCTTTCTGCTTGGCTCATCTCGGTGAACCCGATCACCGTCTCCGATGGATGAGGAATGAGGGCGGCCTGACCGGAGTTGAGGCGATTGCGGATCTACCACGTCCCACGACACGGGTTAGCCGGTCACATTCGGGCCGAATCATCCTTTCGCCTAAGCGATTTATCTGGCGAACCCTGGTCTCACCATCTTCGCGGCCAGACCAATCCGAACCGACCGAGTACTTTTTGGCATTTGTGTCAAAAATGTTCTAGACTCATCCCGATGCCAACATCAGAAACTCCCGATAACTCCGCTGTGGCGGTCGTCTGTGTGGAATGTCAAAACGGTGTCCTAGGACCAGATTCGGTCTTGCCCTCCCTCGCGGTCGACAGTGGCGATCTCATCACGAATCTGCGCCGATTGCTCGACGCCGCCCGTCGTTCCGGTATCCGCGTCGTGCACGCTACTTACGAAGGCGCACTGGGCGGCAATCACACCGGTACGGCGCGGCTCTGGCGGGCGCTGGGCCCCGCTACCGCCGACTGGGTGCCCGGCACCACCGCCACCCAGGTCATTCCCGAACTTCTGGCGCACAGCGACCTGGTCCTACCACGCCACCATGGCCTGTTCCCCACCCAGGATTCCGAATTATTGGCCATACTCAAGGGACTCGGCGTACGCACCGTTGTCCTGACTGGGGTATCGCTGAATTTGGCGTTGCCCCACACCGCCGGACACCTAACCCAGTCCGGGTTCGATCTGATTGTGCCACGCGATGCCGTCGGCGGCACTCCCGCCAGCTACGCCGAAGATGTACTGAACAACACCATCGCCGTGCTCGGCCGGATCGTCACGGTCGACAAGCTCATCAGTGAGTGGGGCGGCGTACCTCAGAAGAGCTCAACTGCCGAGTGAGCCCGCACTATTCACCGGAGCGAGCCAAGTGCCGGTGCCGGGGCAGACGAGTATAGGCAATCAGCAACCGGGCCGGGCCCGCGCACGGTACATTTCTCGATATGAGGAATACCGCGGCCCCCCAATCGAACTCGGGCCGATTTTTCGTCGCCTGGTTGGCGGCCGGATTGGCGAGTGCGAGCATCGGCGCCTGTTCATCGGCACCGCCGGCCCTGTCACGACAGTCCGGACTCTTGTCTTCCGGAACGGCGCAAGTCACGATCGGCGACGAGGACATGCCCGAGACCCACACGGCGACTTGCACATCGATCGGATCTTCAACGGCGATCGCGACCGGTACCCCGACCGAAGGTCTCGACGTAGTGGTGTCCAACAAAGAAGGGCTCACCGTTCGGTCGGTCAACATCCGCGACTTAGGAGGTTTCACGGGTAGCTACGTGGAAGACCTCCAAGGGCAGGCGCAGGTAACCATGAGCGGTCAGACCTATACGATCAGCGGTACCGCCTACGGCTTCGAAGCAGATAGCCCCAGCGCCAGGACGAATAGCACGTTCGCGATCAAAGTCGCCTGCTAGTCCCTTGCTCGGGGTGACGGAAACGCCGGCATCATCGGCTGGGCCGGCGCGCCATGTGACGTTCGACCGCTACCCCGTTCGCAATCTAAATGGGGTCGAACGCAGAGATCAGCCAGCGGTTGTCCACCTTGTCTAGAGTCACCCGGACCGTGGAAGCGGTGTCGGTGGGCGGATCGTTGCCGACGAGCACGGTCTGGTTGACGAATAGCAGCGCCACCGCGTGGCGTGGCGTCGCCGACACTGAGGCGGCAGCGGGAACCGTGGCGGCCGCCGAGATGTGCTGCTTCTTTGCGCCGGGGATCACCACGTCGTGGACCAGCTGGGTGTAGGAATCCTTGAAGTTGCCGGTCAATCGATCGCGGGCGGCCTCTAGGTCCTTCTCGGCGGTATCCGGCTGGTAGGACAGCAGCGCCACGGTGGATTCTTTCGCAACCTCCACCGACTCGACGCCTGCAACTGCGGCCCCCCGGGCCCACGAGTCCTGCCACTTCAGATAACCCGCACCCGCCGCAATCGACACCGCCAACGTGGGCAGTATCACGAGCGCCAGTAGTCGCGACCAGTTGAATCGGTGCTTCGGTGCAGGGGACTGGGCGTCATCGGATGACATGTTCTCTGATTCCAGCATGTCGGCGGCGTCGCCCGCATTCCCGGTCTCGCCGGACAGCGGCGGCGTCACGGTACGAACGCCACGTTGGAGATCTTCGGTTCGTCGCCGACTTTCTGCACCGAGATTCGCATCCGCCAATGCCGCGGCTCCTGTTCGTTCGCACCGAGATTCGACGTTTTCACAGACAGCGCAACCAGAACCTGGGCCTCGTCGCTCGACTGTGACTCCAAGCCGGCCTCGGTGATTGTCCCTACCGACTTCGCTTGCGTCTTCTCGATTACCTGGACGAAAGGATCCGATCGCTGGGAGAAGTCGTCGTAGAAGGTTCCGGTTGCGGAATCCAGGATGCGCTGCACGTCGGCGTCTACGTGCTCCCAGTCGATCGTCGTGAGGTTGAGCGCACCTTGCCGAGCAACCTGAACCGAGAACTCACGCTGCTGCTGAGCCTGACGGGCCTGATACCCCCGAAACCCCAGCCAGCCGGCGAGCGCGGTCAAGGCGACGACCACGATCAACCCGGACACCATTGCCAGCCGCACAGGTGACAGCGGCTTCTTCGCAGCGACATTTCCGTTGGAGTCGTCGGCGTCGTCATCAACGTCATCGACGCCCTCGTCCGAGATCTCCAGCGACTCCGGTTCCGGCGCGTGCGTCGCGCCGGATGTCTCGTTGATGGATTCCGATGAACCCTTCTCGGCGCAACCGGCCGATGTTGGGGACGTATCCGGCGCGGCTGATTCGCTCACTTCTGAGTCGGGGGGATCAGCATGCTCTGCCATGTTTGCTCCTTAGTAGGCCCGCGACCCAAGTCGGATTGGCTGTACATACGCCCGTCCGGTCCGACGTACATGCCGGTGGGCGGGTCGTATTCCAGGGCCGCCATGGGGGGCGGTTGCGGACCCGGCGGCGAGGGCGGTGCGGCCTGCCCGGCAGGCTCCTCCCCCGGCCTGAACTGCGGGATGCCCTGACCCGTATACGTTGCGTTTGGATCACCCTTCCAGTTGAAACCATCGTTCAGCGGGACGTAGGTCTCGTCGCTTTCACACATCTTGACCGTCGGTGCACGCTTACCTGGGCGGGTCTCACACGGCAGATTGCGGGCTCCGCGCACGTTGAACACCGAGTCTTGCGGTATCCGACAGTATATGTCGCCGGCGGGCGGGGCCGGGTAATCCTCGTGGCTGGCGGCCCGCTGCTGTTGGGCCGGCAGGAAACCCGTGGTGCATGGCGGCGGCAGATTCAGGTTCAGGTTGAAGCTGAGGTAGCTGCCTATGTAGTCCTGTTTGGTATGCCTGTTGGCGACCGTGGTCCCTTGGATGTTCGCCGCTCCCTGCGGGAGCTCCACCAGAAGAGCTTCCAGGTTGTCCCGGTAGGTCACCCCCACCTCGCCGACATTGACCAGGTTGGCCGCCACGACCTGCAAGGTGGGGTTCAGCCGGTCGAATAGCTGACGGATCTCGTCAGCTGTGGCTCCGCCCGTCTGTAGCAGGCCCGCGACCGCCGGGTCGTTGTCGCGCAGTTGCGACGTGATGGTCGCAAGTCGGGCGGCCCACGTCTGCACAGCATCCGCTGACTGGGTTTGACTGTCCAAGATCGGCTTTGAGTCGTCGATCAAGGTGACGAGCGCATCAAGGTTCTTGCGGGCATCGGTCGCTAGTTTGGATGTGCCGCTCACCAGCCGAGAAAGCTCCGGGCCGAGTCCCGCCACGGCGATATTTCCCTGATCGACGACGGTCGCCAGGTTCTCGCGTGGGATTGCGGTCAAGCCGCGGTTGGTCGCGCGCAGCAGTGCGTTGAGATTCGGCGGGACGTAAGTACGGTCCTCGGGGATGACGTCACCGTCTTTCAACGACGGTCCGTCCCCGGTGTTCGGCAGCAACTCGACATATTGCTCACCGACTGCGGACACGCTGTGCACCTCGGCGCTGAGATCGGCTGGGATACGAACGTCCGAATCCAGCTGAAGTACCGCCTCGGCAGCACTATCGGAGAGACGAACAGCGTGCACCCGGCCGACCTCGACGCCGCGGTAGGTGACATTCCCGCCCGGGTAGAGGCCTCCGGCTTGAGGCAGTCGCACCGTGACCGTGTAGCGGTTCAGGCCGAAGAATGCAGTCGGGACCTGCATGTAATTCAAAAACATGACGGTTCCCGCGATAAAGCTGACTACCGCGAAGGCCAGCAGCTGAATTTTGATTCGTCGAGTGAGCACGATGTCACGGTCCCTGGTCTAGGTGGTAGGGCGCTACCAGTGGGTTGCCGGGGTTGTACTGACTGCCGGCCATGCACGGGCTGGGCATCTGTCCGATGGTGCGGCCCCACTGCAGCTCCAGTTCGGTGAGGTTGCACTCGAACCGGGTACCCGTGAGAAATGCCGAGTCAAGCCGGCTCAGGGTCAGGTCGATGATGGCTGTCAGGTTGGCGTAGTCGCCGCGCAACCATTTACTGACGGTGCTCGTGGGGAACGGGAAGGTTCCGTATAGATCGAGCGCTTGGGTCAGCGCCGGCCCGGCATCGGCCAGCGACTGCAGCACCGGACCGAGATCCTTCAGTTCCTTGACCAGGTTTTCCTTGGTCTTGTTGACCGAGTCGCTGGCAAGTGCGCCGAATTGGCCCATCTCAGCGAACACGTCGGCGAGAGCATCCCGCTCGTCTTTCAGTACGGTCAACGCATTCGGGATGGTCTTCAAAGCCTTGTCGATTACCGGCTTCTGGTCGGCGAATTGACCGGCCAGGTTGTTCAGACTGTCCGTTGCGGCGATGATGTCGTCTTTTTGGTCGTTGAGGTGACCGACGAACGTATCAAGCTGTCCGAGTAAACTCCTGAGGTCATCCTCGCGGCCGATGAATGCGGTGCTCAAGGACTCGGTGATGTCCTGGATCTGGCCTAGTCCGCCGCCGTTGAGCAGCAGCGAAACCGCCGCCAACGTACGCTCAGTTGACGGATAGGTGTCGGCGGACGACAGCGGGATCACCGAACTGGTTTTGAGCTTGCCCTTGGGAGCCGACCCGGTGGGCGGTGCGAGTTCGACGTGCACCGAGCCCAACAGGCTGGTCTGTCCGATCGTGGCGGTCGCGTTGGCTGGCAGATCGACGTCGCCGTCGATCGTCATGGTGACCAGCGCGTGCCAGCCGCGAAGCTCGATGTTGGTCACCTTGCCGACGGTGACGTCGTTGACCCGAACCCGAGAATTTCGCTCTAGATTTTGCACATCGGGCATCTCGGCTTGGACGGTGTACGAACCCGGGCCGCCTCCCTTGGTTCCCGGCAGCGGAAACGAGTTCACACCTCGAAAGCCGCAGCCAGACAACCCTACGACGGCGAGAACCGCCAGTAGCACCGCCGCTGTGCGCCACCAGTACCGTGACCTGTTCATGGTGTACCTCCCGGTGGCGACATCATTCCGGGCAAGCCCTCGTCTGGATCGATCGGCACCCGTTGGGTGTCCGGAGGCGCCGAGGCCTCTGCCGACATCGGTGAAGTCGCGGCTGCCTGCGGGGGTGCTGGCGGTGACGGGGGAATGTAGTCCGGCCGCAGCCAGTCCTCGCTATAGGTGATTTCATTGGGCCGCGCCGCGGCCCCGATGAACAGGTTCTGTGCCAGCGGCGGGAAGTTGTATTGACGGTTCTTCATGATCGGCGCCAGATATTGCACACACAGTTTCGCTGACTCCTCGGCGCCGCGACGCGACGCCGCCTGCACCGCACTGCACAGGAACTGGATCGGATTGGCGAACTGGTTTACCGCCAACGTGCCGGTCATCGCACCCTGCGCAGGCTGGTAGATGTTGAGGAAGTTCTGGAAGGCTGTCGGGCCGACATGCAAAATTTGTTTGACGTTGTCGAGGCTCTCGTTGACCACCTTTGTCACCGAGGCCAATCTGTCGGAGGTGGTTCCCAGCGCCTCGCGGTTATCGGCCACAAAGCTGGTGACGTCGGCGACTACGTCGTTGAGGTTGCGAACCGCATTTCCGACCTCGTTGGGGTCGTTGGCCAACAGGGTCGTCACAGCGGCCAGGTTCTCGTTCAGCTGTCGCAGCAGGTCACTGCTGCCGTGCAGCGCGGAGGCCAGGATCGACAAGTTCTTGACGGTGCTGAACACGTCGTCGCTGTGGTCGCCGATCGCGGATATCGCCTGAGACAGTTTGATGATGGTGTCGCGGATATCGGGGCCCTGGCCGCGCAAGTTGTCCGCGGCCGTGTTGATGAATGCTCCCAGCGTGCTGGTGCCACCAGGTTCGGTGGGCTGCAATGTCTGCGTCAGCTTCTCGAGCTGCTGGCGCAAATCGTCGTATTCCACCGGAACCGCAGTACGTTCCTGCGGTATCAGTGCCCCAGCCGACAACACCGGCCCGCCCGTGTACGCGGGTGTCAACTGGATGGATCGCGGCGTCACGAGGGACGGCGACAGAATGACGGCCTTGGCATCGGCAGGCACCTTGTATTTGTTGCGGTACCAGAAGGTGATCTTGACCCGGGTCGGTTCCGGCTCGATCTTCTCGATTTTGCCGACGCGCACGCCCAAAATGACGACGTCATCCCCGTTGTACAGCCCGGTGCTGTCTGCGAAATAGGCGGTGACCGTGGTACGTCCGATGCCGCCGTCAGTCCGCGCCGCCGCGAGCACGCCGCCGATCAGCAGCAGCACGAGCGTCAACGCCAGGCCGGTCTTGGCCTTACGTGAATTCATCGTCCGCCACCTTCACCCGGCGCCGCCGAGCCTGCGGACGCCGCCGGTCCGGCTTGCCCGGAGCCCGCAGGTGCCAGAGCGGGCGGCCCTGGCGGCGGCCCGCCGGGGGCCGGTGCAGGTCCCGGGTCTCGATAGGGATAGCAGCCGGGGCCGGGCAACGGCACACCGGGCCAACCACACGGTTGATCGCTCGGGTTGCCGGTAATGGCGTCCGGGATCGTCCGGCGTGGTTCCCCGCCCTGGCCGGTCCGCGGGTAGGGGACCGGAAGCGGCGGTGTTCCCGGCTGGCCAACCTCCGGGTCGGAGCGTTCCGAAGGCAGCACCACATTCGGATCGAGACCCAGGTCGGAGAAAGCCGCGTCGATGAACGGCTGCACGTACTGGCCGGGCGCCAGGTTGACGAGATATGCCTTGTAGAAGGGCCCGGAGGAGACCGCTTCACCGAGCCGGATCGAGTAGTGGTCCAATCCTACGATCGCTTGCTGCACGCGTTCTTTGCGGTTGTCGACGATCGTCAAGACCTCGTTCAGTTTGTCCAGCGCCGGCCTGAGCGTGCTGCGGTTCTCGGCGATGAAGCCCTTCACCTGCTGGGCCGCCGCAGAGAGATTGTTGGAAATCTGATCCAGTGCCTGGCGCTGGCTTTGCAGCTGCACTAACAGCGCGTTGGTGTTGGCGACCAGGTTGACGACTTTCTCGCTGCGTTCGGCGAGCACCGTCGTCGCCTTATTGGCGTTACTCAATAGGTTCCGCAGCTCGGTGTCGCGTTCGTCCAGGGTCTGCGAGAACCGCGCCAGCCCCCCCAGCGCAGCCTTGAGATCAGGTGGGGTATTAGAGAACGTGTCGGACAGCACAGCGAGCGATTCGGACAAACGATCGGTATTCAACCCGCTGATGGTTGTCGTGAGATCACCCAGTGCGTCGGGCAACTGATAGGCAGACTTGGTCCGCTCGAGCGGTATCGCCCCGGCCAGCTGGCCGTCTCCACGCGGTGTGACCTCGAGGACCTTGGTCCCGAGCAGGGTCTTCAACTTGATTGCTGCCTCGGTGCGGTCACCCATGCGCACGTCGCTCGCGACATGGAACTTGACCAACACCCGCGGTCCGTCCAGATCGACGCTCGAGACCTGACCGACTTTCAAACCTGACACCTGAACGGTGTTGCCGGGCACCAGGCCGCCCGCCTCGGCAAAGTACGCGGAGTAGGTCTTGCCCCTGTTGACAGGCAGCAGCTTGTCATAGTTGATGGACAGCACCATCAAGGTCACCGTGATGCCGATCCCGATGGCCCCGACGAGGAACGGGTTGCGTTCGGAGAAGGGTTTCATTGCGGCGTGCACCTTCCGGTTTGCTGGCCGGCGACCTTGACATAAACCGGTTGTCCGCCTTTCCCGTTGAGCTTCAGCACGAGGTCGCACAGATAGAAGCTGAACCAGTCGCCGGTCTGGCCCTGTCGGTTGATGACATCCGTTGCATCAGGCCATTTCTCGAGGTAATTGTCGAAGAATTCACGATCGTCGAGCACCGTTCCGGCGGTCCGGTCCGTCTCGGCGACAACCTTCTGCAATGGCGGTCGGGCTTGTGCCAACAGGTCGGCGATCGACGCTGCGGCGGCGTTCGCGTAGACAACCCCGTTGCTGACGTCTTGCTTGCGGGCTTCTAGGCCGGCAACAAGTTCGGAGAGTGAGTCGACTCCCTTGGCGAACTGCTTGCTCTCGCCGCTGAGCGAACCCAGCACGGTGTTGATGTTGGTGATGACTTGGCCGATCAATTGATCCCGATCGGCCAGCGTGTTGGTCAGCGTCGCGGCTTGGGCGAGAAAAGAACCGATCGTACCGCCCTGTCCCTGGAAGGCCGCGATCAGTTGGCCGGTCAATTTGTTCACCTGGTCTGGGTCCAACGCACGAAACAGCGGACGGAAGCCACCGATCAGAGCGTCGAGGTCCAGTGCGGGCTCGGTGCGACTCAGCGGGATGGTTGCGCCCGGTTGAAGTCTCTTTACTTCCCCGGCGCCTTCCTCAAGTGCCATATATCTGCCCGCGACGAGGTCAGCGAAGCGCACGGCCGCCCTGGTGCCCTCAGTGAGTACCACGGAGTCAGCTGCGGAGAACTCCACGACCACAGTTGAGTCCGGCTGGATGTTGATATTCTTTACCTTGCCGACCTCGACACCTGCGACGCGGACGAAGTTTCCACTCTCCAGCCCGGACACGTTGGTGAACTGTGCCCGGTAGGTCTTCTCAGATTGGAAACGCAACTGGGCGAAGACGGCAAACAGCCCGAACGCGCCGAGCATGCATACGACTGCGTAGACCGTCAAGCGCCACGTGACGCCTAGCAAGTTCTCGTGCATCTCTGGGTTCCTCTACGGCTTTTATGGTCCACGGCCATCAGGGCGCTGGGGCAGGCGGCGGCGCGCACGGCTCGTTCAAGATTCCGCACGTTGCCAGCACTCCGGACGGCGATGTCGGCACGAACGGTTCGGAACCAGCCGGCGAGGGGCCGGGGTCTCGGGGCCGGCCCGGCGCAGGTGCCGGCGGCAGGCCGGGATAAAGCGGCGTCCCATCCGGGGCGTAGAGCTGGCCGCCGTAGGGTGGTGCTCCCGGGTAGGGGATTGGGCCAGGCGCCTGGCCGAACGGGTGGCGGACACTGGGCGGCTGGGGCATTCCCCTGGTAGCGGGGAACCAGTCGGCGTAGCCCGGGAAGCCGATACCGGGGTTGGGTCGCATATCCACTCCGCGACCCCACCCGGAATCGGTGACCAAGTATCGCTGCGGCCAGTTCAGGGCAACATCAGGCAGCGATCCACATCCCGGCTGGCCGCCGGGGCCGCCCTTGATGTCGTTGATCGGCAGGTGGTCCGGATAGCGGTACGGGTCGTCGCCCAGCAGCAGCGAGACGTCCAAGATCTCCGAATATCCATTGGCGCCGCCCGAGGCGTCTCGAATGCCGCTGTCAAGCGCGACTTTCGCGCCTACCAGCGTGCAGGTCAGCTGCGGGTTGTACTTCATCAGCAGACGCGTCGTGGATTCCAGCAAGTTGATGCCGTGCTCCAGGTTGTCCTTGGCAGGGCCGATCAGGTTGATGCCGCTACGAGCAAGGCCGCTGACGGCGAGCAGCAATGAGTCGAGCTGCTTGGCGTTATCGGTGATGGTGGTGCTCGTCGTGCTGCCGGTATCCAGCACCGTCAAAATGTTGCCGGCAGCCGCGCCGTAGGTGTCGCTGACCTCCCTGAGAGCGCGGAAGTCGGCACGGACGGTCTCGCTGCGCGGGTTGGTCGCCAACAGAACCTGATTGAAATCGCTGGTGGCCTCGCCGAGCGCCTTGCCTTTGCCTCGAAAGCCGTCAGCCAGCGCGGTGAGTACGCCGTTCAGTTTGGGAACGTCGATCTGGTCCAGTACACCAACGAGATTCTGGAACACCGTGTTGATTTCCGTGCTCACGTTGCGTGATTGCACCACCGCACCCGCTGCCAACCGTTTCGGGCTGGGAGTGGTTGGCGGGAGCAGATCAACGTACTTGGCGCCGAACGCTGTGGTGGCGGTGATCTCTGCCGCAACATTGGCAGGTATGTGTTGGAGCTGCTCCGGGTACAGCTCCAGCTGAAGTTTCACCGGGTCACCCGACTGGAGCGACGCAACGCGACCGACCTGGACGCCGCGGAACTTCACCTTCGCACCGGGTTCCATGACCAGCCCCGACCTGTCCGACGTGAGGGTCACCCGGGCATACGGCCTGAAGTCTCTGTTGAACGCTCCCAACGTCAGCACAAGCGCGCCGATGATGAGTGCGAAAAGCACCACCGTCCACAAACCCGGGTGCAGTCCGGCTTCGCGCTGTTTCCTTTTCATCATCGCTAACCCGACAGGTTGAAGTTGCCGGAGACCCCGTAGGCAGCCATCGCCACCGCCAACGTCACCGCCACCGCCAAGACCAGTGAGGCGCGAACCGCGCGACCGACCGACTCGCCTACGCCGGCCGGCCCACCGGAAGCGTTGAAACCGTAGAAGGTGTGCACCAGCATGATCGTTATTCCCGTCCCGATGACTTGCAGCATCGACCAGATCAAATCTGTTGGCTGCAGGTAGGTATGGAAGTAGTGATCGTAAACCCCGGGTGCCTGCCCGTAGGCGAAGATGACAAGCGTCCGGGTGGCCACGTAGCCGGACAGGGTCGCCAAACACCACAGCGGGATCACGACGATGACACCGGCCACCACGCGGGTCGACACAAGGTAGGTGATCGAGTGGATGCCCATCACCTCGAGCGCGTCGATCTCCTCGTTGATCCGCATGGCGCCGAGCTGCGCCGTGGCGCCGGCGCCGATAGTGGCCGCCAAGCCGATACAGGCGACCAGTGGGCAGGCCAGCCGCGTGTTGATGTAGGCCGAGGCAAAGCCGCTCAATGCCTGCACGCCGACATCGGACAGCGACCGGAACAGCTGAATGGCGACCAACCCACCGACGGACATCGTCAAGGTCGTGACGATCACCACGGTGCCGCCGATGACGGCCAGCGCACCGACGCCCAGGCTCATATTGGCGACCAGACGCATCGTCTCGACTTTGTAGCGGACGATGGCTTCCCACACGTAACCCAATGCCCTGAGGTAGAAGGCGGTCTGGGATCCCAGCCGGTTCCACCCGTTGCTGAAGTCGCGCGCAGCCTTGGTCAGCCGCGGCAGCCGCACTCCCGCGGGGCCGCTCACATCGTCGCCTTCGTAGTGACAGCCGTGAGTACCACGTTGATCACAAACAACGCCATGAACGTGTAGACCACGGTCTCGTTGACCGCATTGCCCACACCTTGCGGACCGCCTCCCACGGTGAGGCCCTTGTAGCAGGCGATGAAGCCTGCGATCAGGCCGAAAAGTGACGCCTTGGCGAAGGCGATGACGACGTCACTGACGCCGACGAGCAGCGTAAGACTCGCCGCGTAAGAACCGGGATCGACGTGTTGGAAGCCAACCGAGAAGAAGTAACTGGTGACCAAGCCGACGATGGTGTTGACCGCATTGAGCAGAAACCCGTTGACCGTGAGCGCCAACACTCTCGGCACCAGCAGACGTTGGACGGGGTTGATTCCCATCACTCGCATGGCGTCGACTTCTTCACGAACGGTACGAGCTCCGAGTTCGGCGCACATCGCGGTGGCTCCGCAACCGGCGACGACCAACACCGTCGATATCGGTCCGATGTAAACGACACAAGCGAGTGCCGCACCGGTGCCAGAGGCGTCGGCGGCGCCGATCTCGACCAGCAGGATGTTGATGATGAACACGGCGAACGCGTTGAACGGGATCGACACCGAAACTGTTGGGAAGGTCGTCACCCGAGCTACAAACCAGCTCTGGTGAAGGAACTCACGCCAGGCGAAAGGCGGGCGCACCATCTGCACCAAGGTGTCGAGCGACAACGCGAAGAAGCTGCCTACCTCGCGTAGCGGCTTGCCGCCAAAAGAGAACGGCTTCGTGGACTCAGCGACAGGTGCGGCCGAATCCTCCGCCCCCTGCACCGGTTCCGTAACAGTGTCCGTCACGACCACTAGCGCTCCCCTGCATATCTGGCCTCCGCTGATGCCAGGCGGATAGATCCCCGAATGACCTCGGCGCGACGAGCGCGCCGACGAACGTCCTTTGGACGCGGCAGAATCCAGCTGGCGTCAGACCGCATACGCTGCGCATACGTTTGGCGCCGGCGGCCAGAGACCGCAGCGGTCATGATGGCCATCGGCATCCTCCCCACCCACACCAACGCGCGCTCATTCACTGGATCAACAACCCCTTCATCAAATCCGCATTCAAGCACCCGGCGCGACTTGCTCCCGGGTCCCCTGTAGCTACCGGTGAACCGTACACGACTAAATTCACAACGAGCAACAGTCAGTTCCGGGACTTTGAATAATGCGCAGGAACACCAAGTCGAGTGATCACTCTTTGCTGCGGACAGGATGCAACTAGGCGCCCTCGCCAGCTCGCGCATGTCGATCCACGTGAGGACGCGCGCCCGACAGGCGCCTCGTCATCGCACTGTGGGACATCTCCCCAGCTATATTGTGGTAGCAACCGGGGGACGGCCAGCGGCGACGTGAGGCACGATGACGGCGACAACTCCTAACCCCCCGGGTTCGCGACCAGGCGTCTACCCCCATGTCGACGGTTGCTGTCGGCACGATAATTTCGCTCCGCGTCGACTTTAGATATTTACCCAGCAAAGACAAATCATCCGCGAACATGCTATAGAAAGCGTGATTTGCTTCTCGATGATTATGGTATTAACTTCGCGCTTTACCCACGCAATTTCTAATTATTGCAGCCTTCGTAGACACACAAGAATTGAAGCACGCTAGTAAACTTGCGGAATAATGCGATCTTCCACCGCCGAGGAGAAGATGCGGCGACGTCTCGCGCAGCGAGCCGGTGGCTGCCCATACTGGCCACAGCACCGCGAGGGGTCGCCCCCGAGGAGTCATCGACATCCCTCCGCCGATGAACGGCTGCACTGGGACGCACGAGCCAGGGTTCTACTCAGCGCCATCATCAGCACATATCGGCCGCGGTCCCCTGCCCCCGACTCCGGGATGGCCAAGATCACGACGGAGCAATCGACGTTGCGTTGCCCGGCAACTGCGCCCGCCACCATCGGACAGACCCCCAGGCGCCGCCTGTCGCTTGCCAGGGTGATGGGACCACCTGATTGCCAGGGGGATGGGACCACCGTGGCGCGTTATCGAGGATGCTCGTCGGGCCCTTCTGGGTCAAGCTGGCCGGGTCGAGTGCGTTGGCGG
>Ga0164242_10002274_pt1 | contig 22325 bp, 17 predicted proteins | sample OricomgcompostMG_FD_108783 | JGI IMG/M metagenome (GOLD analysis project Ga0164242, IMG submission 108783) | Miracle-Growth compost microbial communities from Emeryville, California, USA - Original compost - Miracle growth compost (MG) ... | reverse complement strand
TGACCGGGACCGCCTGCTGGCCGGGCTGGACGAGCTGGCCGCCGACGACCCGGCCGCATCGATCATCCGGGGTGTCGCCACACCGGCGGGCAAGACGGTGTTCGTCTTCCCCGGCCAGGGATCCCAAACCCTAGGCATGGGAAGGCAATTGCATGCCGGATATCCGGTTTTCGCCGAGGCGTTCGACGCGGTCGTCGCCGAACTCGACCGCCATCTGCTTCGCCCGCTGCGCGACGTCATCTGGGGTGACGACGAAAACGTCTTGAACAGCACCGAATTCGCGCAGCCGGCGCTGTTCGCGGTGGAAGTCGCATTGTTCCGGCTGCTCGAATCGTGGGGAGTGCGACCCGATTTCGTGATGGGCCACTCGATCGGGGAGCTGTCGGCCGCGCACGTCGCCGGTGTGCTGTCATTGCAGAACGCCGCGGTGTTGGTGGCGGCGAGGGGCCGGTTCATGCAGGCGCTGCCCGAGGGCGGGGCGATGATCGCCGTGCAGGCCACCGAGGCGCAGGTGCGCCCGCTGCTGGGTCCGGACGTCGGCATCGCCGCGGTCAACGGCCCGGCCGCGGTGGTGATTTCCGGTGACCACGATGCGGCCGTCGCGATCGCCGAGCGGCTGCGCGCCGAGGGTCACCGCGTGCACCGGCTGTCGGTGTCGCACGCCTTCCACTCCCCGCTGATGGAACCGATGATCGACGAATTCGGAACTGTCGCAGCCGGTCTCGCCATCGACAAACCCGTCATCCCGATCATCTCCAATCTGACCGGGCAACCGGCGGCCGACGACTTCGGGTCGCCGGAGTACTGGAAGTGCCATGTCCGCGACGCGGTGCGCTTCGCCGACAGCGTGCGGTTCGCGCAGTCGGCCGGTGCGACCCGTTTCCTGGAGGTCGGGCCGAGCAGCGGCCTGACCGCAGCGATCGAAGAGACGCTGGCCGACGCGCCCGTCGTCACCGTGTCCGCCCTGCGCAAGGACCGCCCGGAGCCGGTCGCTCTGGTCAACGCCGTCGCCCAGGGCTGGGTCTGCGGCATGGACGTGGACTGGCGCGGCGCACTCGGTACGGGGCACCTGGTCGACTTGCCCACGTATGCCTTTGACCGGCGGCGCTTTTGGCTTTCCGGCGACGGCGCGGCCTCCGATGCGGCGGGGCTGGGCCTGGCCGCCGGCGACCACGCCCTGCTGGGCGCGGTGGTGGAACTGCCCGCCTCGGGTGGCGTGCTGCTCACCGGCCGGCTGTCACCGGCCAGCCAGGGCTGGCTGGCCGACCACGCCGTCGGTGGCGTGGTGCTGTTCCCCGGCGCGGGGTTCGTCGAACTGGCGATCCGCGCCGGCGACGAGGTGGGCTGCGGCATCATCGACGAGCTGAATCTGGCTGCGCCGCTGGTGTTGCCGGCCGGCGGTTCGGTCGCGATCCAGGTCGTGGTCGACGGCCCGGATGATTCGGGTGCGCGTGCGGTGTCGGTCTTCTCCCGCGCCGACGCGGGCGCGGGCTGGTTGTTGCACGCCGAGGGTGTGCTGCGCGCCGGGTCGGCGCAGCCGGCCACGGACCTGTCGGCGTGGCCGCCGGTGGGCGCGGTGCCGGTCGATCTCGGCGACGGATATGAGCAACTCGCCGAGCGCGGCTACCGGTACGGGCCGGCGTTCCGCGGCCTGACGTCGATGTGGCGCCGCGGCGACGAGATCTTCGCCGAAGTGAACCTGCCCACCGATGCCGGCGTCAGCACAACCGGTTTCGGCGTGCACCCGGTGATGCTGGACGCGGCGTTGCACGCGGTCATGTTGGCGTCCGACGGCGACGACCTCCCGGCGGGCTCGATGTTGGTGCCGTTCTCCTGGCAGCGGGTGTCGTTGCATGCCGCGGGCGCGGCGGCGGTGCGGGCACGGATCGTGCCGGTCAGTCCGTCCGCGGTGTCGATCGAATTGGCCGACGGGTTGGGGCTGCCGGTGCTCTCGGTGGCGTCGATGGTGGCGCGGCCGGTGACCGACCAACAGCTGTTGGCCGCGGTGTCGAACTCGGGCCCGGACCGCCTCTTCGAACTGATCTGGTCGGCCCAGCCGTCGACGGCCGTGCAGCCGGTGTCGCTGTTAAATTGGGGCGCAACGGAATTGGACGCCACCGACACCGACTCCGACAGCGGGCGTTTCGCGGTGCTGTTCGAATCGGCGCCGGTGGCCGGGGACGTCGTGACCGAGGTGTACGCCGCGACCCGGGCGGTGCTGCCGGTGCTGCAGTCGTGGCTCGCCCGCGACGGGGCCGGCACCTTGGTGGTGTCGACCCGCGGCGCGATGACGCTGCCGGGAGAAGACGTCACCGATCTGGCCGGCGCAGCGGTGTGGGGCCTGGTGCGCTCCGCGCAGACCGAGCACCCCGGCCGGATCGTGCTGGTCGATACCGATGCGCCGCTGGACGCCGATGCGGTCGCGGCGGTGCTGGCGGTCGGCGAGCCGCAGACGTTGCTGCGCAACGGAACCGTGTACACCGCGCGGGTGCTCGGCAGCCGGGCGGTGGGTGCCCTGCTGGTGCCGCCGGAGGATGGACCGTGGCGGCTGGGCATGAGCAGCTACGGCACCATCGAGAACCTGCGGTTGGAGCCGATCCCCGACGCCGACGCGCCGTTGGGGCCCGGCCAGGTTCGGGTGGCGACCTCGGCCCTTGCCGCCAACTTCCGCGACGTGATGATCGCGTTGGGCCTGTATCCCGATCCGGACGCGGTGATGGGCATCGAAGCGTCCGGCGTGGTCATCGAAACGGCCTCGCAGGACGGGCGTGTCGCGGTCGGCGACCGCGTGATGGGCCTCTTCCCGGACGGAACCGGGACCGTCGCCACCACCGATCAGCGGCTGCTGGTCAAGGTGCCGGCCGGATGGTCGCACACCGCGGCCGCGACGGCGTCCGTGGTGTTCGCCACGGCCTACTACGCGCTGGTGGACCTCGCCGACGCCAGGCCCGGCCAGCGGGTGCTGGTGCATGCCGCCGCCGGCGGCGTCGGGATGGCCGCGGTGCAGCTAGCCCGGCATCTGGGCCTGGAAGTGTTCGCCACCGCCAGCCGCGGCAAGTGGGACACGTTGCGCGACATGGGCTTCGACGACGATCACCTCGGCGACTCGCGCGGCCTGGACTTCGAGGACAAGTTCCGGGCGGTGACCGGCGGGGCCGGGATGGACATCGTGCTCGACTCGCTGTCCGGTGATTCCGTCGACGCGTCGCTGCGGCTGGTCGCCCCCGGCGGGATCTTCCTGGAAATGGGCAAGACAGACATCCGCGACCCCGAGGTCGTCGCCGCCGAGCACCCCGGTGTGCGCTACCGCGCCTTCGATCTCTTCGAGGCCGGGCCGGACCGCATCGCCCGGCTGCTCGACGAATTGGCCGCGATGTTCGGCGAGGACGTGCTGCGGCCGTTGCCGGTCACCAGGTTCGACGTGCGACGTGCGCCGGCCGCATTGCGCTACCTGAGTCAGGCCCGCCACGTCGGCAAGGTGGTGATGACCATGCCCGACGCGTGGACAGCGGGCACGGTGCTGATCACCGGCGCCACCGGGATGGCCGGTTCGGCTGTCGCGCGACATGTGGTGACCCGCCACGGCGCGCGGAACCTGGTGTTGGTCAGCCGGCGCGGACTGGACGCGCCGGACGCCGCGGAGCTGGTGGCCGAGCTGACCGCGGCCGGCGCGCACGCCGAGGTGGTGGCCTGTGATGCCGCCGACCGGGAGGCGCTGGCCAAGGTGATCGCCGACATCCCGATGCAGCACCCGCTGACCGGGGTGATTCACGCCGCCGGGGTGCTCGACGACGCGGTGGTGACGTCGCTGACCCCGCAACGGATCGACACCGTGCTGCGGGCCAAGGTGGACGCGGCGTGGAACCTGCACGAGCTGACCCGCGACCTGGATGTCGGTGCGTTCGTGATGTTCTCGTCGATCGCCGGGCTGGCCGGCGCGTCGGGTCAGGGCAACTATGCGGCCGGCAATTCGTTCCTGGACGGCTTGGCCGCTCATCGGCGGGCCCACGGGTTGCCGGCCATCTCGCTGGGCTGGGGGCTGTGGGATCAGGCCAGCGCCATGACCGGCGGGCTGGGTGCGGCCGACCTGGCCCGGTTCGGCCGCGACGGTATCGTCGCGATGTCGTCGCAGGAGGCGCTGGAGTTGATGGACACCGCGCTCATCGTCGACGAGCCGTTCCTGCTGCCGGCCCACATCGACCTTGCGGCGCTGCGGGTCAAGTTCGACGGTGGCACGCTGCCGCCGATGTTCGTCGACCTGATCAACGCGCCCACCCGCCGCCAGGTCGACGACTCGCTGGCCGCGGCCAAGTCGAAATCGGCTCTGCTGCAACGCCTCGAGGGGCTGCCCGAGGATGAGCAACAAGCGGTCCTGCTGGACCTGGTCCGCTCCAACATCGCCACCGTGCTGGGCAGCTCCAGCCCGGAGGCGATCCACCCGGACCGGGCCTTCCAGGAACTCGGGTTCGACTCGCTGACCGCCGTCGAGATGCGCAACCGGCTCAAAGCCGCGACCGGGCTTGCCCTTTCGCCGACGCTGATCTTCGACTACCCGAACTCGGCCGCGCTGGCCGGTTACATGTATCGGGAACTGGTCGGCACGTCCGAACAGCCGACAGCGGCCGCGGCGCCGGGCGAAGCCGAGATCCAGCGCGTGGTGGGATCGATTCCGGTCAAGCGTCTTCGCCAGGCCGGGGTCCTGGAGCTGTTGCTGGCGTTGGCGAACGAGTCCACCGGGACCGCGCAATCCGCAACGCCGGCGGTGACCACCGAAAAGGACATCGCCGACATGGATCTCGACGACCTGGTCAACGCCGCGCTGCTGGATGACGACGACGAGTAGGCGGTCGATGAGAATCGCGGTCACCGGGGCCAGCGGCGTGCTCGGTCGCGGCCTCGCCGCCCGGCTGCTCAGCAAGGGCCACGACGTCGTCGGCATCGCCCGGCATCGGCCCGACAGCTGGTCGAGCGCAGCGGATTTCATCGAGGCCGACATCCGGGATGCCGCCGCGGTCAACCGCGCGGTCACCAGTGCGGACGTCGTCGCGCATTTCGCGTGGACCCACGACACTCAGGAGCGGACCGGCTCGCAGGTCAACATCGCCGGCACCGCCAACGTGCTGGCGGCGATGGCCGAAACCTCGGCGCGCCGCATTGTTTTCCCATCGTCGCCGCACGTCTACGGCGGCGGCGACACCCCGCGCAGCGAGGCCGAGGCGCCGGCCCCGTCGGCCGCCGACGCGGTGCAGCAAGCCCGCGTCGAGGAGATGCTGGTCGCCTCCGGACTCGAATCCGTCACCATCCGCTGCGCGCTCGTCGTCGGCCGCAACGTCGACAACTGGGTGCGCCGGGTTCTGGCGCTGCCCGCCTTCCCCGGCGGGACCGTCGATCGCCCCATCCAGTTGGTGCACCTCGACGACGCGCTGCGACTACTGGAGTCGGCGGTGCTGAGCCACGAAATACCCAGCGGCACAGTCAATCTCGCTGCGCCGGGGACGACGACGTTTCGCCGGATCGCGGCCACCCTGCGCCGCCCGGTGCTGCGGCTGGGCCGCCCGGCGCCGGCCGAGCTGGAGCCGGTGCTCAGCGCGCCGCTGATGGATACCGCGCTGCTGCACGAGCGGTGGGGCTTTCGGCCGGCATGGCAGTGCGGTGAATGTGTCGAGGATATGGCGCTGGCGGTGCGCGGGCGCGTCACGGTGGGGCGCCGCGTCGTGTCGCTGCCCTGGCGGCTGGCCAACGTCGCGGACCTGCCCGCCGTCGATGCCCCCGCGCAGGACGGTGTGGTGCCCGTACCGGCCGGCCCCGAAGGGGTCAACGGCGAGTTCGACACGCCGATCGATCCGCGTTTCCCCACCTTCCTGGCCACCAACTTGTCCGAGGCGTTGCCCGGTCCGTTCTCGCCGTCCTCGGCGTCGGCGACGGTGCGCGGAGTACGCGCCGGCGGCGTCACCATCGCCGAGCGGCTGCGGCCGGGTGGTCTGGTGCAGCGCGAAATCGCCCTGCGCACCGTCGGCGTGTTCGCGCACCGCCTCTACGGTGCGATCACCTCGGCGCACTTCATGGCCGAGACCGTGCCGTTCGCCAAGCCGTCGATGATCGTCAGCAACAGCGGGTTCTTCGGCCCCAGCATGGCCTCGCTGCCCGTCTTCGGTGAGCAGCGGCCGGCCGAAACCGGCTGGGCCCGAAGGCTGTTGCGCAATACCCGCAACATCGGGGTGTTCGGCGTCAATCTGGTGGGCCTGAGCTCCGGTGCGGCGCGCGACACCGACGACTTCATCGCCGACGTGGATCGGCTGGAGCGGCTGGCCGGCGACGCCGCCGAACTCGACGAGCGCCGGTTGCTGAGCCTGATCGCGTTGGCGCGCGACCAGGTCGTGCACGGCTGGGTGCTGGCCTCCGCGTCGTTCATGCTGTGTGCGGCGTTCAACGTGTTGCTGCGCGCGGTGTGCGGACGGGACACCTCGGCGCCGGCCGGCCCGGAACTGGTCAGTGCGCGATCGGTGGAGGCCATGCAGCGCCTGGTCGTTGCCGCACAGCGTGATCCGAACGTGGCCCGTGTGTTGACCGAACCGGGGGAGCGGTTGGACAAGCTGGCCGTCGACGCGCCGGAATTCCATGCCGCGGTGCTGGCCGAGTTGGCGCTGATCGGGCACCGCGGTCCGGCGGAGTTGGAGATGCTGTCGACGAGCTACGCCGACGACCCCGAGCTGCTGGTCCGCATGGTGGCCAAGGCGATGGCGGCGACCGCGGCGCCGCCGCCGCAGCATCCCCGTATTCCGTTGCAGGCCAAGCTGATTGCAGCGCTAACTGCGCGTCAACTCCGCGACCGCGAAGCCCGCCGCGACAAGGTGGTGCGCGCCAACTGGGTGTTGCGCGCCCTGTTGCGGGAATACGGTCGCCGGTTGACCCACGCGGGCGTCTTCGGCAGCGCCGACGATGTGTTCTACCTACTGGTCGACGAACTCGATGCCCTGCCGGCCGACGTCGCGGCGGTGGTGGCGCGGCGTCGGGCCGAGCACCGCCGGCTGGCCGGCATCGCACCGCCGACGGTGTTCAGCGGAAGCTGGCAGCCGACGGCAACTTCCGTGCCGGCGCTGGCCGGTGGCGGAACCCTGCGCGGCGTCGGGGTGTGCGGCGGACGGGTCCGCGGTCGGGTGCGCATCGTGCGGCCCGAGACCATCGACGACCTACAGCCCGGCGAGATCCTGGTGGCCGAGGCCACCGACGTCGGCTACACCGCCGCATTCTGTTATGCCGCGGCCGTGGTGACCGAACTCGGCGGGCCGATGTCGCACGCCGCCGTGGTGGCCCGCGAGTTCGGCTTCCCCTGCGTGGTGGATGTGCAGGGAGCCACCAAGTCGTTGCCGCCGGGTGCGCTCGTCGAGGTCGACGGGGCGACCGGCGAGATCAGGGTGCTGGAACTTGCTTCGGAGCCGGCCACCGGCGGCGGGTAGGCGCTTACGGCGGGCCGTGTCATGGCGCCGAATGTTGTTGCGCCGCTTGGCGGGCCAGCCTGTCGTTGTGGATCTTGACGAGTTCTCGGAACCCCAGCCGGTGGTACTTCGGTATCGGTTGGATACCCCAGACGTCCTGCGCGGTGGCCTTGCCCTCGGCGCCCTCCGGCGGGCCGAACGGCGGGTAGGGGTACTTGCACTCGAGCGTGTCGTTGGAGTACCGGATCTTGAGCAGCTCGCTGCAGATCTGGGTGAGGCTCAGCGTCGGGTAGCCGTAGTAGACCGCCATGAACGGCAGCGTGAAGGCGCCCTCGATCACCAGGGCCACCAGGCACACGAGCACGGCCCGCTTGATCCATTTGTGCATGCGCGCGTAGTACGGCGTGGTGCCGGGTTCGAGACCGGCGGCCGAGTCCTTGTCGTCGGCGGTAGACGGTACGGACGGACTAGTCATGGCACGGCTCCTTTAGTCGGAGAAGATTTCGCGGTTGACGGTGTGCAGGTAGGGGATTGCCAGGAAAGGGGTGATGTAGAAGATGTCGTAGAGCCACCAGCCGATGACCGGGAACACCACACCGGCGTAGCGCACGTCGGCGAACATGGTCATGTTGAACACGTAGGCCGACCAGATCACCACGCCCATCCAGCAGGTGACGATCATCCACTGGTGGCCCCACCGCTTCATCTGCAGGAACCCGATCGCGGCGGCCACCCGCATGGAGAAGACCGTGAGAATCAGCCCTGCGACATAAGCTTTTTCGCCCGGCCCGGCCGCGCCGCCGATCCACAGTTCGTTGTAGTGCCAGAAGTAGCCGGCGTCGAACATGTTGCCCCAGCCCACCATCAGCACTCGGTTGATCAGGGTGTGGTTGGCGACCAGGTCGAGCGCCCAGCCCAGGGAGTTGAGCATTCCGTCGATCAGCACCAGGTAGCCGATCAGGGTCACGATCATCGGCCGCACCGACAATCCGGCGCGCAGCGCCCGGCGCTGCAACCACACCCCGCGCATGAAGATCGGGAACCCGATCAGGCCCGGCGCCCACATGCCCATCAGGGCGGCGCCGACGATCATCCACTTGTCGGCGTGGCGCTGGGCCTGGCGGGATTCGTCGTGGTGGTCCTCGAGGGTGGTCGCGCTGTTTGCCTGCGCGGCAGCGAGATTCACAGATCCCACCACCCGCGGGCGAACGACATGTAGAGCTGGACGCCGAACATCGCCAGCAGATAGCCGTAGATGAAGATCTGAAAGACGATGAGCGCCCTCTTGCGCTTCTGTTCCTGTCGGTCCATGCCGGTTACTCCCTTCCCTAGGGCGAACTGTTCGAGGTGGCCAGGCTGGCTGCCGCGACCTCACGCAGTCCATCGGTGACCGCGCCATCGCTGCTCAGCGGCGCGAGTATGCACGCGTCGGCGGCGTCCAATTCGGTTGCGCCGGCGGCGATCAGCTGGGCGGCGGTGACCAGCACCCTCGTCGACGGCGGTTCGAAGTGGAAGGCTTCGTCGGCGGTGCGGATCGCGACCGCGCACCTGACCAGCCGCTGGGCGGTGGCCAACGGGATTCCGGATTCGGCGACGATCACGTCGGCCTCGCGGTCGGGCGGCAGATAATGCATCGCCAGCGTGACGAACCGTTGGCGGAACGAGGGTTTGAGCTCCTTGAGTGAGCTGCGGTAGGCGGGGTTGTACGAACACACCAGCATGAACCCTTCGGGGGCCTTCACCACCTCGCCGGCGCGGTCCAGGTACAACGACCGTCGGTGATCGGTGAGCGAATGCAGGATCGCCAAGGAGTCATGGCGGGCCTCGACGACCTCGTCGAGGTAGCAGATCGCCCCGGCTTTGACGGCCCGGGTGAGCGGACCGTCGGTCCAGACCACGTCGCCGCCGGTCACCATGAAGCGCCCGACGAGATCGGAGCTGGTGAGGTCGTCGTGGCAACTGATGGTGACCACGGGGCGCTGTAGCAGCGAGCCCATGTGTTCGACGAACCGGGTTTTGCCGCACCCGGTCGGGCCGGTCAGCATCACCGGCAGACGCCGCGCAAAGGCCTGTTCGAACAGCTGAACTTCGTTGCCGTTGGCGAAATATGTGTCCGTGGTCATCTCTTCCTCAATCGGCCGGCATTCACGCGGCGACCAGTTCGCGATGGACATGGGCCAATACGCGGGGCAATTCCTCGATACGCCGGATCCGTTGCGACCGGCGCGGCCCGAATACCTCCGGAAGGGGGTCCACCCGGGTCGGCCCGACGCCCACGTAATACATCGACACGCCGGCGTCGTTGGCCTCCGCGACGGCGTGCGCGGCATCGGCCCAGGCGTAACGGCCCTCGTAGCCTTCATCGGAGATCAGCCCGTCCCCGATGACGATCAGCAGGCGCCGCTCGGAGGGTTCGGCGAGCAGCCGGCTGGTCAAATGGCGAAGTGGCGCACCGAGTCTGGTGTAGCCGCGGGTGGACAGGCCGAGTGTGCTCGGCGGCACGAACCGGCGGTCTTCGAAGTCCTTCAGGCACCGGACTTCGACCCGGTGTCGGGTGTTGCCGGTGAACACGAAAACGCCATGGCGTTCCCGCGCCAGCGTCATGGCACGCGAAAGCGCGTCGGCACAGGCCAATTCGAGCTGAAACACGCGTCCCCCGTGCACCCCCAGTGACGAGCTGCCATCGAGCAGTAGTGCGGTGGTGACGTCGCGGCCGCTGGGCAACAGGTCGCGAAACACCCTCGGCTCCTTGGCCTCGCCCGTCGTCAGGTCGATGTAGTGGCTGACGTACTGGTCGACGTCGAGGTCCGAGCCATCTTCCAGGCGGCCGGTCATTGCACGGTGGGTGTGTTCTTCGAACCACTTGCGGACATCGACGGCCACCGGCACCGGACGGCGGAGGCGCCGGCCGTCGGCGTGCTCGACGACAGCGACGTGGTCGCGCATGAATCGCTGTGTCCACATGTTCCACTCGGGATAGGGGATGCCCGGCCGGTGCTGGGGTGTGACGTCGAGATCATTGTCCTGCGGCCGGCTCGGCGGCGGCAGATTCGGGTTGCGCACACCCCCGTCGCCGCCGACGGGCACCGAGTACGGCCGCGGACGACGCTTCTGTGTGGTGGTCCACGGCATCCTCCCGAAGCTGCGTCGTAGTCTGTCGGTCAATCCCTGCGGCGCCGTGTAGGCCAGCGGCAAAGCGCCCAGCAGCGGAGGCACCGTTAATTCCAGGCCGGTCGCCGCCAATCCGATTGCCCTGTCGAGCATCTGGGCGCCGTCCATGCCCGCGGCCTGGGGGTGGACATCGGGGAGCAGCCGTTGGACCTCGGGAAGCAGGCCGGGCCACCGCGACGCGATCCAGCCGAGCGCCACGGCGCCTTCGACGAGCGTGAGCGCGCGCAGTTCCCGCGCGGACAGCTCGTTCAGCCGGAATTCGGTGACGCGTTCCTTGGATGGCGAGCATTGCAGGGCCACACCGCAGGTCAGGGTTCTGCGTGTCCAGTCGGAGGGTGCGGGGTAGGGGACGTGGACGAATGTGAGTGCCGCATTCAATCCGAAGCCCCGCCGCTCGCCGGTGACGAGCCGCACGCCTTCGCGGCGCTGCTCGCTCAGCGCGACCGCCGTCACGGCGCAACTGCGTTCCAGCGCCATCGCGCGGCCGTCGGAGTACTCGGAACGCTCGGTCATTCAGAACGTACCGATGTTGGAGAACAGCCAGTACCAGAACCAGATGATCAGCCCGGTGCCGCCCCACGCGGCGACGTAGCGGAGGATCTCCCATAGATAGCCCATGATGTGACTTCCTCGGTGGCGTAGTCGTTTTCAGCGTGCGCGCGGTTCAGTCGGCGAAGAGTTCGCGGTTGACGGTGTGCAGATAGGGGATGGCCAAAAACGGGGTGATGTAGAAGATGTCGTAGAGCCACCAGCCGACGACCGGCAACACGACGCCGGCAAAACGCACGTCGGCGAACATCGTCATGTTGAACACATAGGTGATCCAAATGACGACGCCCATCCAGCAGGTGATGACCATCCACTGGTGGCCCCATCGCTTCATCTGCAGGAAGCCGATGGCAGCGGCGATCCGCATGGTGAAGACGGTCAGGATGAGCCCGACCTCCAAGGCCTTCTCGCCGGGACCGGCCGCGCCGCCGACCCACAGCTCGTTGTAGTGCCAGAAGTAGCCGGCGTCGAACATGTTGCCCCACCCGTTGAGCAGCACCCGGGCCAGCAGGGTGTGGTTGGCCACCAGGTCGAGCGCCCACCCGACGGTGTTGATGGCGGCGTCGATGATCACGAGATAGCCCAGCAGGGTGACCAGCATCGGCCGGACGGACAGGCCTTCGCGTTGCGCCCGGCGCAGCAACCGGACTCCCCAGAGAAACAGCGGCAATCCGAAGACGCCGAGCGCCGCGGTGCCGATCAGCAGGCTGCCGGAAATCAGCCACTTGTCCGCCCGCCGCTGCGCGAGTTGTGACCGGTGCAGGTGCTCGTCGATGCTCAGGCCGGCCTGCGCGGCGTCACTCGATTCGAGCCTGGGCAGCATCGCAAACCCTCCCTGCCATCGACACTGATTGGATCGGCGCCTGCACTATAACAGACTGACTACAGTCAGCGAAAGACACCGCATCCGAACACCTCGGCGCAGCACAATGCAAGGGAGTACTGAATCGATGCTGTTCCGCGCAGCCGACGGTGGGCACCCCGTAAGGCGTTGCAGCGTCAGGGTTTCAGACTGCGCAGAGTCCTCGCGACGTAGTCCTCCAGCAGGGCGTGTCCGGTCGGCCAGTGGTTGGTGGTGATCAACAAGGCGTACAGGCCCAGCAGGAAGAACACCGCGCTGTTCATGGGATTGACGTGCGGGTCCGTCTCGCCGCGTTGCTGGGCACCTTCGATCTCGTTGGCCACCAAGACGATCAACGGGTGGTCGCGGCCGTCCTCGGTCTGCGGGCGGGTCTGGGAGAAGTGCAGCGCGAGAAAGTCATTGAAGAGCATGTCGCCCAATCGGCGCTCCAGCCCGACCACCAAGCGGACCGCCTCGTTCAACGCCGACGCCAGATCGTGCTCGGACTTGAGGAATTGCGCGAACTGCTTGGCTATTCGCTCCTCTTCCCGGCGCTCCAACTCCAGCAGTACATGCTCCTTGGTCGGGAAGTGAAAGAAGAAGGTGCCGTGGGCAACTCCCGCGGCGGCGACGATCGCGCCCACGTCGGCCTCGGCCATTCCGGCGCGGGCGAACTCGGCGATCGCGGCGCCCATCAAACGCTCGCGCGTCTGCAGGCGCTTGGCTTCACGCGCCGACAGCCGGTCCGCCACAGCCATCGCTCTTCCTTATAGTTGACCCGACTCATGCCAAAGACGGCATGCTCAACGACCCATTATGCCGCGTCATCACCAAAAGCGCTTGCATACCTTGACTATTCTTCTGGGCATCGAGCGAACCCGGATAGCAACTGAGCATAGTCATTGACTATAGTCAGTAGGCTACCTACATTGAACGGCGCAGACATCACCCGCTACCGAGGGAGTCCGGCATGGCGTTGGAGCAATTCCGGCTGGACGGACAGGTCGCGATCGTCACGGGCGCCGGGAAGGGAGTGGGGGCGGGCATCGCCCGGGTGCTGGCCGAGGCGGGCGCCACTGTCGTCGGGACCGCGCGCACCGAGGCCGATATCGTCGGCACGATGGAGGGCATCGAGGCGGCGGGCGGCAAGGGCCTGGCGCTGGTGGCCGATGCGATGAGCCGCCCGGACGGAGAGCGCGTGGTCAACACCGCCATGGAGCGTCTCGGCCGCATCGACATCCTGGTCAACAACGTCGGCGGCTCCAGCTATGCACGGTTTCTGGACATCACCGACGAGGACTTCCGGCACACCTTCGACTGGTGCGTGACCTCGGCGTTCATCATGAGCCAGCTCGTGGCCGCGCACATGCTCGCCGCCGGGCACGGCTCGATCGTCAACATCTCGTCGGGCTCGGCCCGGTTCGGGATCCGGGCATTGACCGCCTACTGCGTCGCGAAGGGCGGCCTCGAGGCGCTCACCCGCGCCATGGCGCAGGAACTCGCGCCCAAGATCCGGGTCAACGCCATTGCGCTGGGCTCTTTCGCCACCGACGGTCTGCGGGGCAGCCTGGACCTGATGCCCGGATCGCTGGAGAAGATGCTGGCGGCCACGCCCCTGCACCGGCTGGGCGACGTCGAGGACCTCGGCCGGCTCACGGTGTACCTGTGCACCCGGGACTGCTATGCCACCAATGCGATCTTTCACGTCGACGGTGGCCTCGACTCGAACAATTCGCCGCTGCCGATACCGGATTACTGAACCCCCGCAAAGGACGAGGCAGCCGTGCGCAGAGTCATTCAATTCTCCACCGGCAACGTTGGCCGGCATTCGTTGCGGGCGATCATCGGCCGGCCCGATCTGGAACTGGTCGGCGTGCACGCCGCCGGTCCGGAGAAAATCGGCCGGGACGCGGCGCAGCTGTGCGGGCTGGACGAACCGACCGGCATCATCGCCACCGACGACATCGACGCCCTGGTGGCATTGAACGCCGACTGCGTGGTCTACACGTCGCAGGGGGAGACCCGGCCGATGGAAGCCATCGAGCAGATGTCCAGGTTCCTGGCCGCGGGCACCAACGTGGTCGGCACGTCGATGGTCTGGCTGGTGGCGCCCCGTCACGCCGAGGAGTGGTTGCGCGAACCCCTGCAGCGTGCCTGCGAGGCGGGCAACACCTCGCTCTACGTCAACGGCATCGATCCCGGCTTCTCCGGCGATACGCTGGTGCACGCCGCCGTCAGCCTGGCCACCCGGGTCTCGTCGATCACCGTGCAGGAGATCTTCGACTACGGAAACTACGACGACGCCGAGTTCACCGGTGCCGCAATGGGTTTCGGAACCGCCCCGGACGACGACTCGCCGATGATGTTTCTGCCCGGGGTGATCGTGGCGATGTGGGGCGGTCAGGTCCGCAGCCTCGCGGACCATCTGGGCGTCGAGCTCGACGACGTGCGCCAGCGCATCGAGCGCTGGTTCACCCCGGAGCGCATCGACTGCACCATGATGACGGTGCAGCCCGGACGGATGGCCGCGGTCCGGTTCGCCACCGAGGGCGTCCGCGACGGCGAGCCCGTCATCACCCTCGAGCACGTCACCCGGCTCACTCGGGCCGCGGCGCCCGACTGGGAATATCCGCCCGACGGTCACACCGGGGTGCACCGCGTGGTCGTGGCGGGCGAGCCGCGGGTCGAGATCAACACCCATGTCTCCCATCCGCTGTTCGATTCCACTGACGCCGGGTGCATTTCGACGGCCGCCCGGGTGGTCAACGCGATCGACTGGGTGTGCCGGGCGCCCCAGGGGCTCATCGGTGTCGAGGACATTCCGCTCGCGGCGACCATGCGCGGCGTGCTGTGGCAGGACCGCTAGTCCACCGTTGGGCGAGATCGCTTCACGAATCGCGTCGAACCCATAGGCTGTGCCCTCAGGTGAACGATTCGTTCGGCGGCCGGACAGCCGACTTCGGAAGGAGGGCTCATGACCAAGGTGCGGACGTCCGCGCTCGGCCTGACGGCCACCGCGGTGCTGGTCGGCGCGACCGTGGTGGGCTGCGGCGGGGACAAGAACCCGGCGGCGTCATCGAGCCCGGCGGCCTCCACCCCAAGCGCCGCATCGCCCTCCGCGGGGGCGCCGGCGGACTACAGCAACCTGTTGATCAAGCCCGGCGACGTGGGCCCCAACGCCACCGCCGACGGCCCGCCCAGCCAGAATCCCAGCGGCATCACCGGCGTGGGACAGGTTTTCAAGAACCCGGACGGCAAGCGCACCATCATGGACACGATCGCGGTGTTCCCGGACCCCGCCACCGCCGCTCAGACGGCGGCGAACATGCGCGACGTCGTCGGCAAAAAGGTCAACGGGCCACAGCAGCCCATCGACATCGGCTCCAACGGGTTCATGGTGATCGGCCAGGGCAGCGATCCGGCCAACCCGATGGAGATCTCCGAGGCGGTCTTCGTCGAGGGAAGGGCGATGGTCGACCTCGAATCCGATTGTGTGATAGGCAATCCCACGCCCGCTGACGTTCTGCTCGACCTCGCCCGCAAACAAGACGCCGCGGTCAAAGCGGGCTTGCCGGCCGGCTGATCGGACCTCACAGGGGCCAGCTGTTCGGCTGGGACGCATAACGCAGGGCGGCGGCCGGCGGCAACGGCCGGCGCTCATCGACCGATATCGCGTCGACGACCAGTGCGACATAGCGTCGCCAGCCCTCGCTGCCCGCATCCATGGTGGACAACACGCTGTAGAGCATCGCCACCAACCGGGGCAGATCGTCGGCGACCAGGTCGGCGCGGATCCTGCCGGCCCGCTGTCCCTCGCGGACGAGCTCACCGAGCGCCTCGTTGAGCGAAACCGAGATGTCGGAGGTGAGGGACCCGGCCCGATGCGCGGCGGCCAGCAGGTTCTGCTCGCGGGCGCCCAGCGATATCGCGGCCTCCACCAGGCGGGTCAGCCCGTGCAGCGGATCCTTCGCGTGGCGGGCGCTGTCGATCACCGGCGTGAGATCCTCGGCAATGCTCTGGTCCAGGGCGGCCCGCACCAGGTCCGCCTTGGCCGGAAATCTGCGGTAAAGCGTTCGCTCGCCGACGCCGGCGCGGCGCGCGACCGCCTCCACCGGCGCGTCGGGGCCCAACTCCGCGTACACCTCGCGGGCCGCGCGCAGGATGCGCTCGACGTTGCGTGCCGCGTCCGAACGCAACGGCCGGTCCTCAACCGCGGTCATGAGGCCCAGCGTAACCGACAGTTGACTGCCAACTGGCGGGGCTTTACAGTCTTTAACTGTCAGGCGTCTGCCAATTAACTGGAAACATGGGTCATGTCAATATCTTTCGAGACCTCCGAATCCCGCGCCGACGCGGAGCTTCCGGTGTTGCCGATGCCGCGGGCCGCGCACTGCCCGCTCGCCCCGCCACCCGAGTTCGTGGACTGGCGGCAACAACCCGGGCTGCGCCGCGCGCTGTTCCAGGGCAACCCGGTCTGGGTGGTGAGTCGCTACCACGACATTCGCGCCGCGCTGGTCGATCCGCGCTTGTCCGCCAAGACCATTCCGGATTCGATCATGCCCACCGATGCCGACAACAAGGTCCCGGTGATGTTCGCCCGGACCGACGATCCCGAGCATCATCGGTTGCGCCGCATGTTGACCGGCAACTTCACCTTCCGGCGGTGCGAATCGATGCGACCGCAAATCCAGGACACCGTCGACCACTACCTCGACCGGATGGTCGACGGCGGTGTGCCGGCCGACCTGGTGCGGGAATTCGCCCTGCCGGTGCCGTCTTTGGTGATCGCGCTGCTGCTCGGCGTGCCGCCGGAAGACCTGGAACTTTTCCAGTTCAACACCACCAAGGGGCTCGACCAGAAATCCTCCGACGAGGAGAAGGGCAAGGCCTTCGGGGCCATGTACGCCTACATCGAGGAGTTGGTGCAGCGCAAGGCACGCGAACCCGGCGACGACTTGATCAGCCGGCTGATCACCGAATACGTGGCGACGGGCCAACTCGATCACGCCACCACCGCCATGAACAGCGTGATCATGATGCAGGCCGGCCACGAAACCACCGCCAACATGATCTCGTTGGGAACCGTTGCGCTGCTGGGGCATCCGGAGATCTATGCCAGGCTCGGACAAACGGACGACTCCGCCGTCGTCGCCAACATCGTCGAAGAGCTGATGCGCTACCTGTCCATCGTGCACAGCCAGGTGGACCGGGTCGCGACCGAAGACCTGACGATCGCCGGTCAGCTGATCCGGGCGGGGGAGTTCGTGGTGATGAACCTGCCCGCCGGGAACTGGGACACCGAATTCGTGGATAATCCCGAATCCTTCGACGCCGACCGAAACCCCCGCGGGCACTTGGGCTTCGGCTACGGCGTGCACCAATGCATCGGCGCGAACCTGGCCCGGGTCGAGATGCAGGTCGCGTTCGCCACGCTGGCGCGCCGCCTGCCCGGGCTCAGACTGGCGGTGCCCCCGGAGCAGCTGAAGTTCAAGGACGCCAACATCTATGGCATGAAGGAGCTGCCGGTGAGCTGGTAACTACCGCCGCGCCGCACATCACCATCGCCGAGCGTCGAGTTGTTGGCGCCGAAAGCCACGATTTCACGCAACAAGTCGACGTTGGGCAGCGAAAGCCTCAGCAGCTGAACGCGGCGCCCACGCCGTCCGGCGGCGGCGTCGAGCGCAGGCAGCCGAACGGTTCGACCCCGGCCGGGCTGAGCTTGGCCGCCGACTGGCGCGCGTAGTTCACGCAGTACAGGCCGGCCTGGTCGGCGCGGCACCGGTACTCCCCGAACGCCAGCGAGTCCCCGTTGGCCAGCTCCGTCCCGTTGCCGTTGACGAACGGACCCGGATCGGCCCGGGCGGACCCGACCTGCAGGCTCGTCCCGTCGAAATCGACCCAGCCGCCTTGCCATTGGCCGTAGGCCGTCGCGGGCGGCGGGGCGGGATGGGTCAGGCTCACCAGGCAGACCACCGCGCCGCCGGTGTGCTTGGCATCCGTCATGCACGAGACTTTGCCGGCCAGGGCCGACACCGCGATGTCGTCGCCCAGCGGCGTGGCCACGCCGTCGCGGGTCGCCGTGTGGTAGCGGCTCGGATCGGCCGGGTGGCCTGCCTCGATCCAGGTGATGACGTCCGACATCGCCGCACCGGCGGCCGGCGCGCCCGAGGGCCCCGGCGGTTTGCTGCTCGACGGACCGGCGGCGGACCCCGACGGCGTCGCCGCACCGCTCGGGGTGGGCTCCGAACGGCCGCCCGTCGTGTGTGCGCACCCGGCGACCAGTACTGACGCGGCGATCATCGCAGCTATCCGCATGAAGTCAGGCTAACCGGCGCGGCGGGCAACAAGGCGCTGCGCGCGCGTCGGCGCCGTCACGTCGGTTACCGTCGATTCATGCATGACCGCACCGTCCGCGCCCGCACGGCCACCGGCATCGTCGAGGGCTTCACCCGCGACGGGGTCCACCGGTGGCGGTCCATCCCGTACGCGCGCCCGCCGGTGGGCGACCTGCGCTTCCGCGCGCCGCAGCCTGCGCAGCCGTGGTCGGGCGTCCGGCACTGCCACGGCTTCGCCAATTGCGCGCCGCAGCAGCGCCGTTACACCCTGCTCGGCCTCTCCGGCCTCGGCGGCCGCTATCAACCCATGAGCGAGGACTGCCTCACCCTCAACGTCGTCACGCCGGAGGCGCCGGCCGAGGGGCCGCTGCCGGTCATGGTGTTCATCCACGGCGGCGGCTACTTCCTGGGCAGCTCGGCGACACCGCTGTACGACGGGGCGGCGCTGGCCCGGCGCGGGTGTGTCTACGTGTCGGTGAACTATCGCCTGGGTGCGCTGGGCTGCGTGGACTTCTCGTCGCTGTCGACGCCGGAAATCCCCCTGGAGAGCAACCTGTACCTGCGCGACCTGGTGCTGGCGTTGCAGTGGGTGCGCGACAACATCGCCGAGTTCGGCGGCGACCCGGACAACGTCACGATTTTCGGGGAGAGCGCCGGCGCCTGCATCACCGCCACGCTGCTGGCCGTCCCGGCCGCCAAAGGCCTGTTCGCTCAAGCGATTTCGGAAAGCCCGGCCTCGGGACTGGTGCGTTCCCAGGAGGTCGCCGCCGAATTCGCGAATCGCTTCGCCAACCTGCTCGGTGTGCGCCGCCAGGACGCGGCCAACGCGCTGATGCAGGCGTCGGCGGCCCAACTGGTCAAGACCCAGCACCGGCTGATCGACGAGGGCATGCAGGACAGGTTGGGCGCCTTCCCGATCGGGCCCGTGGTCGGTGACGACATCCTGCCGACGGACCCGGTGGAGGCGATGCGGCGCGGGGAGGCGCACCGGGTGCCGCTCATCGTGGGCACCAACGCCGAAGAGGGCCGGTTGTTCACCCGGTTCCTGGCCATGCTGCCGACCAACGAATCGATGGTCGAAGAGCTGCTGGCCGACGCGGAACCGGCTGTGCGCGAACGCATTACCGCCGCCTATCCGGACTATCCCGACCGGTCCGCGTGCATCCAGCTCGGCGGTGACTTCGCCTTCGGCTCGGCGGCCTGGCAGATCGCCGAGGCCCACTGCGCGCACGCACCCACCTACCTCTACCGGTACGACTACGCCCCGCGCACGCTGCGCTGGTCGGGTTTCGGCGCCACCCACGCCACCGAGTTGCTCGCCGTGTTCGACGTCTACCGCACCAGGTTCGGCGCACTGTTGACCGCCGCGGCCGACCGGCGGGCCGCGCTGCGGGTGAGCAATCAGGTGCAGCGGCGCTGGCGGGCCTTCAGCCGCACCGGCGTGCCGGGGGAGGACTGGCCGCGCTACACCGCCGCCGATCGCGCCGTGCTGGTCTTCGACCGGAAATCGCGTGTCGAGTTCGATCCGCACCCGCACCGCCGGATGGCCTGGGACGGCTTCTCACTGGCGCGCTGACCTGGCACGCTAACCCTCATGCACGCCGAGACCGAGCAAGTCATCGAACGACCCAGTGACCTGAGCGCCTCCTGGCTGGCCGCGGTGATCGGCACCGGCCCCATCGCGGACTTCTCGGTCGAGCGCATCGGCACCGGCCAGATGAGCGAGTGCTACCGGATCCGGCTGCGCTACGCGCAGGCCGATGCGCGGGGACCCGAGTCGGTGGTGCTCAAGGTGGCGGCTACCGATCCGGTCAGCCGGCAGACCGGCCTGGCGCTGGGCCTCTACGAGCGGGAGGTCCGCTTCTACGGTGACGTCGCGCCGCGGCTGGGCGGACCGATCGCGCCCTGCTACCACGCGGCCGTCGACACCTCGACCGGCGTGTTCGACCTGCTGCTGGGCGACGCCGGACCGGCCGTCGTTGGCGACGAAATCGCCGGTGCCACAATCGAACAGGCCCGGCTGGGGGTCGTCGAGCTGGGGCGGCTGCACGGCCCGCTGCTCGGCGACATCTCGCTGGCGCAGGCGCCGTGGCTCAACCGCGACGCGCCGCTGAACCAGGCCATGATCGCGCCGCTGTACGCGGGTTTCGTGGAGCGCTACGGCGACCAGATCGCGCCCGAGCACCGGGCGGTGTGCGAACGCCTGGTGGCCGCGTTCGACGGCTATCTTGCTCAGGAGCCGGGCGTCCGGGGCCTGGTGCACGGCGACTACCGGCTGGACAATATGCTGTTCGGCACCGCCGGGGCCGAGCGCGCGCTGACGGTGGTCGACTGGCAGACCGTGTCGTGGGGACCCGCGCTGACCGATCTCGCCTACTTCCTGGGGTGCGCGCTGCCCACCGAGGACCGCCGCGAACACTACGACGCGCTGCTGCGGGCCTACCACGAGGCGCTGGGCCCGCAGCCGCCCATCACCCTGGCCGACGTCGCCGACGGGGTCCGCCGGCAGAGCTTCTTCGGGGTGATGATGGCGATCGTCTCCTCGATGCTGGTGGAACGCACCGACCGCGGCGACCAGATGTTCATGACGATGCTGCGGCGGCACTGCGACCACGTGCTCGACACCGACGCGCTGGCGACGCTGCCGGCCGCGAGCGCGCCCGAGCCGTTGCAGCCGTCGCCCGAGGACGAACTCGCCCACGATCCCACCACCGAACCGCTGTGGAGCGAGAGCTGGTACGCCGACTTTGCCGATCCCGCACAGGGATTGGGCGGCTGGTTTCGTCTCGGCCTGGTCGCCAACCAGCAGACCGCGTGGGTGCACGCGTTGGTGTGCGGCCCCGACATGCCGACCGTCGCCGTCGACGCGCAGGTGCCGCTGCCGCCGGATCCGTGGACGGTGCGCACCGACACCTTCGAGATCACGCATTCCGCCGGCGCGCCGCTGCGCAGTTACCGCGTCGACGTGCGGGCCCTGGCCCAGGCCTACGCCGACCCGGCGGCGCTGCTGCGCGGGGAGCCCGGCACCCCCGTCGCGATGACCATGAACCTGGATTGGCACACCGACGGCACGCCCTACAAATACGCGATGACGACCCGCTACGAGATTCCGTGCACCGTCACCGGCAGCGTCACCATCGGCGACACCGCCTACCGCATCGAATCCGTTGCCGGACAACGCGATCACTCCTGGGGCGTGCGCGACTGGTGGAGCATGGACTGGATCTGGAGCGCACTGCACCTCGACGATGGCACCCACCTGCACGGGGTGAACATCCGCATCCCCGGCGCACCCGCCTTCAGCATCGGCTACACCCAGGGCGCCGACGGCGACGTCACCGAACTGCAGACCGTCGACTCGCGAGAATCCTTCGGCGACAACGGATTGCCACTTGACGCGACGCTGGAGCTCAACCCGGGCGAGATCACCGCGCAGGTGGACGTGCGCGGCCAGGCGCCGGTCCGGCTGGTCGCCGCCGACGGGCGGGTCAGCCAGTTCCCCCGTGTCTGGGCCGCCGTCAGCACCGGCGACGGCCGCCGCGGTGTCGGTTGGCTGGAATGGAACCGCAATCTCGGCGAACGGATCGGGTGAGCGGATCGGCACCCGTCGTGGTGATGGGCGTCTCCGGGTCGGGCAAGTCGACGGTCGGGGTGGCGCTCGCGCGGCGCTTGCGGGTCCCGTTCGTCGACGCCGACACCCTGCACCCGCCCGCCAACATCGCCAAGATGGCGGCCGGCACACCGCTCGACGACGACGACCGCCGCCCCTGGCTGGACGAGGTCGGCGAATGGCTGGCCGCCCACCGCGACGGCGGCGTGGCCGCTTGTTCGGCGTTGAAACGGGCGTACCGCGACCGGCTGCGCGCGCAATGCCCGGACGTCGCGTTCCTGCATCTGTCCGGTTCGGCGGCGCTCATCGGCCCCCGGCTGGCGGCCCGGTCCGGCCACTTCATGCCTGCCGCGCTGCTGCAGTCGCAGCTGGACACCCTGGAG